>Ga0209609_10000349_pt1 | contig 27700 bp, 24 predicted proteins | sample LakKivw325mmetaG_FD_184136 | JGI IMG/M metagenome (GOLD analysis project Ga0209609, IMG submission 184136) | Anoxic lake water microbial communities from Lake Kivu, Rwanda to study Microbial Dark Matter (Phase II) - Lake Kivu water 325m metaG... | ecosystem: Environmental > Aquatic > Freshwater... | reverse complement strand
GAATTGGCTGGACGCAGGGGATGCAGGTACGCCTCGAACAGGGCTTCGTCAACATAGATATTGCCCAGTCCGGCGATGAAGGTCTGATCCAATAAAAGCGGTTTAATTTGGCGCTTAAACCGGGAAAGCTTTGCGGAGAATGCTTTCAACGTAAATGCCCGATCGAGCGGTTCCCAGCCCAGATTGCTGATGATCTGTTCCGGTTCATCCACCAAATAGAGGCGCCCAAATTTCCGCGGATCATGGTATCGGAGCGTGCGTCGGTCATCGAACCGTAGGATGACATGCTCATGTTTGGTAACGGGTCGGTTGGCCGGCAGGATCAATATTTGCCCCGTCATGCGCAAGTGAATTAATAACCATTTGCCACTCTGTAATTTTATCATGATGAACTTGCCGCGCCGCGTAAAATCCGCCAGGGTCTGCCCGGTTAGATCCCGCCGGAATTTATCCACCTGCGGAATAGCGACAATTTTCTGCCACCGAATTTTGACATCGGTAATCCGGTGCCCCAAAAGCCGCGCTTCCTGCAGTTCCGCGACGACTGTCTGCACTTCCGGGAGTTCCGGCATGCGCTAATATTCTCCCCAGGGTTTGGCTTTCAGTTCGACCGGTTCGGAGCGTCCGAGAGCCTCGAACAACCGCATGGCAATCTGCCGGTTGGTAATCAGCATGACATTAAAATCGGCCGCGGTGCGTCGGATAAGATAACCATTGGTCAATTCCTCCGTCTGGTAATTTTTCGGGATGTTGATGACCAGATCTACTCGCCGCTCGCGGATAAAATCGAGTACATTGGGCGCCGTTTGCTCCAGCGGCCAGTTCAGTTCGCCAGCATTTACACCGTTGCTTTGCAGAAAGTGCGCCGTGCCGTGTGTCGCGTAGATTTTTACGCCCTGGGCCTGCAGACGCTGAACGCCCACGAGCAGTTCGGCTTTGGATTCGATTGCGCCGGTGGAAACCAACACGCTACGGATGGGGAAGCGATAACCCACTGAGATCAAGGCCTTTAAAAAGGCTTCATCGAAGTCGTCTCCCAGACAGGCGACTTCGCCGGTGGAGGCCATTTCCACTCCCGAGGTCGGATCGGCGCCCTGCAGGCGCGTGAATGAAAATTGCGGAGCCTTGACTCCAACGTGGTTGAGCTCGAATAGCGAGAGCGTCACCGGCGCGGTAGGTACACGCATGATTACCTCGGTGGCAATCTCGATGAAATTTTTCTTCAGTACCTTGGAAACAAAGGGAAAACTGCGCGAAGCCCGTAAGTTGCATTCGATGACTTTGACCTCATTTTGCTTGGCGATGAACTGGATGTTGAAAGGCCCGTTGATGTTCAGGGCTTTGGCGATTTTGCGGGCGATCAGGCGGATGCGCCGCACCGTTTCGAGATAAGTACGTTGCGGGGGCAGAACCAGGGTCGCATCGCCACTATGCACGCCGGCATTTTCGACGTGCTCAGAGATGGCATAAATGAGGATGTTACCGTTTTGCGCGACGGCGTCGTATTCGATTTCCTTGGCGTTTTCGAGAAACTTGCTGATGACCGTCGGATGTTCGGGTGAAATGGTTACGGCTTTCTGCAAGTACTGACTCAGTTCCTCGTCGTTGGAAGCCACGGCCATCGCCGCGCCGCTTAACACATACGAGGGACGGATGAGCACGGGAAAGTCTACCTGGCGGGCGAATTGACGCGCCGCTTCCAGGGAAGTGATTTCCTGCCAGATCGGTTGATCAATCATCAACTGATCTAACAAGTCGGAAAATTTGCGGCGATTTTCGGCGCGGTCGATGCTTTCGGCGGAGGTGCCCAATATGCGAATGCCGGATTTATGCAATTTCAGCGCGAGGTTGTTCGGAATCTGACCGCCCATCGAAACCACCACGCCCAGCGCCTGGAAGTGACGATACAGTTCGACGACATTCTCGAAATTGATTTCGTCGAAAACCAGATAATCGGATTCGTCATAATCGGTGCTGACCGTTTCGGGATTGTAATTCAGCATCACCGTTTTGTATCCCAGGCGTCGCAAGGTTTTACCGCAGTTCACGCAAGACCAGTCGAACTCGACGGAACTACCGATGCGATAGGCGCCCGAACCGAGCACGATGACGGTGTTGGGATCGGTCTGGTCGATGTCGGTGTGTCCGGTATTATAACTCAAATAAAGGTAATTGGTGACGGCCGGAAATTCCGCCGCTAGAGTATCAATTTGCAGCAGGTGCGGATGTAGGTCAATTTTAACCCGCTGATTGTGGATAGCCGCGGCGGATTGCTCAGTTAAATGCGCGATCTGCCGGTCGGAAAAGCCGCTTTGTTTGGCGCGTTTGAGCAGTTCATCCGGCAATGGCTGATGTACATGGTTTTTCAATTCCTGAGCCAGTTCGACGATAGCCCGGATTTTGCGTAGAAACCAGCCGTCGATATGAGTCAACTGGTTGATCCTCTCGACCGAATAACCGGTCTCGAGCGCCTGGACGACGGCAAAGATGCGTTCCTCGGTCGGTTCGCGCAGTTCCTTTTCCAGGTCATTGATAAATTGTAGATCATTGCCCACCACGCCGAGCGCGCCAGTCTCCAGCATGCGTAAGCCTTTCTGCAGGGCTTCGGCGAATGTCCGTCCGATCGCCATGACTTCGCCCACCGACTTCATGCCCGAACCGATCTGGCGGTTCACTAAACGGAATTTTTTTAAGTCCCAGCGTGGAATTTTGACGACCACGTAATCGAGCGCGGGTTCAAAAAAGGCTGTCGTTGAGCGGGTGACCTTGTTGGGCAATTCATGCAAGCCATATCCCAGGGCTAATTTGGCGGCGACAAAGGCGATGGGATAACCGGTGGCTTTGGAAGCCAGGGCGGAACTGCGCGAGAGGCGGGCGTTTACTTCGATGACGCGGTACTCTTCCGTGCGCGGATCGAGAGCGTATTGAATATTGCATTCTCCCACAATGCCGAGATGCTGGATCACCCGGATCGCAATCGTACGCAGTTTGTGGTACTCGCGATTGGTGAGAGTCTGGCTGGGAGCAACGACGATACTCTCGCCGGTGTGGATGCCCATCGGATCGAGATTTTCCATGTTACAAACCGTCAGGCAGTTGCCGAAACGGTCACACATGACTTCGTACTCGATTTCTTTCCAGCCTTCGAGGTATTCCTCAATCAGAATTTGCGGAGCGTAGCTCAGGGCTTTTTCGGCTTTTTCCTTGAATTCCACCGGATTGCGGCAGACTGCCGAACCCAGGCCACCCAGGGCATAGGCAATGCGGATAATGACCGGGAAGTCGAATTTTTTAACGATAGCGAGCGCTTCAGACAGATTCGTCGCGACCTGACTGCGGGCGGTTTGAACACCGATTTCGCGCAGGCGCCGCACGAAACGGGCACGGTCTTCGGTGTCGATGATCGCCTGAAGCGGCGAGCCTAACACCTGCACGTCGTACTTTTGCAGAATTCCGCTGTGCTGCAATTCCAGACCGGTGTTGAGCGCGGTCTGTCCGCCGAATCCCAGCAGAATGCCATTCGGCCGCGTCTTCTGGATGACTTTTTCGACGAACGCCGCGTTGACCGGCAGGAAATAAACCTCGTCGGCTAAATCGTCCGAAGTCTGGATGGTGGCGATGTTGGGATTGACCAGGATGGTTTTAATGCCTTCTTCCTTCAAAGCCTTGATTGCCTGACTACCGGAGTAGTCGAATTCTCCGGCTTCGCCGATTTTCAGTGCCGCACTGCCGAGGATGAGGACTTTTTTTACCATTGGATTGTCATCATTATAAGCAATTGACTAATCGTCGTTTCATCTTATGACGGGAATCAGCAAGAACCCGGAACCAAGACAACAGATGGTGGGTTTTTGTTCGTCCGTCCTCGACCTCAGCCTTGACCTCAACCATATTGTCCTTTGATATTTGATCCACTACAACGTCTCCAGAAAATGGTCGAAAATGAAGCCGGTATCGAGCGGACCCGGAGCGGCCTCCGGATGAAACTGCACACTGCTGAAACGTCCCGAGCGATGCCGCAGGCCTTCGTTGGTTTGATCGTTCAGGTTTTCGAACCAGATCAGCCAGTCATCCGGGAGACTTTTTTCGTCCACAGCGTAACCGTGATTTTGCGAAGTGATGAAACAGCGCCCGCAGGTTTTATCAATCACTGGTTGGTTCTGTCCGCGATGTCCATATTTCAATTTGTAGGTTTTGGCACCGGCGGCCAAGGCCAGGATTTGGTTGCCTAAGCAGATGCCGAGGATCGGAACATTGCTTTTCAGGGCGGTTTGCACGGCGGCGATGGTGGCCTGGCACAGCTGCGGATCGCCGGGTCCGTTGGAAATCAATAAGCCGCCAAAGTCATGCCGAGTCAAATCAGCATCCCATGGTAAGCGCAGAACCTCACAGTTTCTCGCCATCAGGGCTTTGATGATACTGCGTTTACAGCCGCAGTCCATCAGCGCTACGCGGCGTTTTCCCTTGCCATATACCGTCGGTTGAGCGCAAGTCACCTGCGCGACCAGGTTAGCGCGGTTCGGGTCATGGAAATCAATTTTGTCGTCAAATTCTATCTTGCCGAGCAGAGTGCCTTTTTCGCGCAGGATTTGAGTCAATTGGCGCGTATCAATTCCGCTAAGTGCCGGGACTCGCTGAGATTCCAGCCAGTGCGCCAAGGATTGCCGGGCATTCCAGTGACTGTATTCCGTCGAGTAATCAGCTACGACCAGACCTTTAATTTGAATATTATCTGATTCGAAATCCTCACTGGCGGGATTAAACTCCGGCACGCCATAATTGCCGATAAGCGGATAAGTCAGCACCAAAATTTGTCCGTAATAGGAAGGATCGGTCAGGCTTTCGGGATAGCCGACCATGCCCGTATTGAAGACGACTTCACCCGCCGTCGCACCCGCATAACCAAAAGAAAAACCCTCGAAAACATGACCGTCCTCGAGGGTTAAAAGCGCCGTGCGGGTATTCATTGCCTTACTTTTCTTTCCGGTACTTGCATTCAGTTCATTTCACAGCTTCAGTCGGCGCCTAATATACGCAATCGCACCAGTATTTTTAAAATTTTTCCCATTATATTTGACTTTGCAGGAAATTATTGTTATCTTCGATTTGCATTAGGGAATACAAATATGCCAGGCTCGCGGATTTCTAGTGGAAAAGTGGATTCCATGAAAATTGGGGGAAGCCTTTTAGCCCTTTGCATCGTAGCAAATGCACAAATCGCTGAGTTCAGCGCCGAGAATCTGACCTTTACAGTGAACCCCAATTTCGTCGAGATGACCGGCAGGTGCTTCCGGATTCGGTGGCGGCGTATACGGCAAACGGTCAGGCATTACCTTTCCATGGTAAAGAAAACAAGGTGCTTTTTTCCGTGCCCCTAAGAGAGATGAAATAGCTCCTGGCAAATCATGCGAAACCTTATCCAGATCGCGGGTGTTCGCAGTGCCGACGAAGCCAAGATGCTGCTCGATTGCGGCGCGGATTTCATCGGTTTTCCTCTGCGTCTGGCCTATCACCAGCCCGACCTCCCTGAAAAACAGGTCGCAGAAATTATCGCGCAGCTGTCCTGCAGCTCAAAAAGTGTTCTGATCACCTATCTCGACGATGCTAAAACAATCGCGGATTTGTGCCATTTGCTCAAAATGCCCAACGTCCAACTGCATGGGGCTATTGATCCGTCTGAAGTCCAGAATCTTTGTAACCTCGCCCCCAACTTATTTATCGTCAAGAGCCTGATCATTCGATCAGGTAATTTTGATGAACTGCGCCAGACCGTGGATCGTTTTGAAAGATTGGCGGATGCTTTTATCACGGATACTTACGACCCGGCCACCGGAGCAACCGGGGCGACGGGTAAAACTCACGACTGGGAAATCAGTCGGCGGTTGGTCGAATATTCGCCCAAACCGGTGTTCCTGGCCGGCGGGCTGAATCCGCTCAACGTGCAGGAAGCCATTCTGACTGTCCGCCCGGCTGGAGTTGATGCCCACACCGGTTTGGAGAACAGCCGCGGGGACAAAGATCCGCATCTGGTGCTCCGGTTCATTATGGCGGCGCGTCAGGCATTTAACAAAGTTAGTGAGACCGAACAGGAACCGCTGGCTTTGCCGATTGACGGTGTCCTCGACCTGCACACCTTTTCGCCGAAAGAAATCAAAGCGCTGATTCCGGATTATTTAGCGGCTTGTCTTGAAGCAGGACTTTTTGATGTGCGCATTATTCACGGTAAAGGCACCGGAGCGTTGCGCGAAACCGTCCACAGCATTTTGGGCAGACTAAACTGCGTCGCAGAATTTCACCTTGCGGATGAATCCGGCGGCCATTGGGGGGCTACCACAGTCCGGCTGAAAAAATAAACGCCAGGTGTACTGCGCCCCGGTTGTCGTTCGAAAATTCTTACTTGATGATACTGCCCGCGACGATGTTGGCAACCCGGGAACGCAAGTTGATGACCTTGCCTCCGCGTACATGAATCGCGTTCGTCAGCAGAATGATGATCGTTTGCGTGTTCGGATCCACAACCACGGAAGTGCCGGTAAAACCGGTATGCCCGAAGGCCGTGGCCGGGAAAAGATCGCCCATATTGGAGGAGTACGCCGAATTGACATCCCAACCCAAACCGCGTCCGGCAAAAGCGACCTGAGGATAAACCGTGGTCATCAACTGGACGGTTAGCGGTGACAGTAGCTGGGTTTTGCCGTAGGAGCCACGATTGAGCAACATCTGGCAGAACAGCGCTAAATCATCGGCGGTCGAAAATAATCCGGCGTTGCCTGATTTGCCGTCCATCAGCATGGCTAATGGATCGTGCACGGTACCCCTCAGGAGTTTGCCTTCGAAGGGTTCGGTGGGAGCGATGCGCGGCAGCCATTCCGGCGGCGGGCAGTAACGCGTATCGCGCATCCCCAGGGGCTCGAAAATATTTTTCTGCGTAAAGACGTCAATCGTTTCTCCGGTCACGCGATGAATGATTTCCGCCAGGGTGATATATCCCAGGCAACTGTATTTGAATTTTTCTCCCGGGGCGGATTTTTTGGGAATCGTGGCAATTGTCTGCACCACTCGATCCGGACACGGCGATCCGTATTTAGCTTTCAGGTCGGAGGCTTTGGCGTAATCCGGCAAACCGGAGGTGTGAGTCAAAAGATGATAAATGCACGGGATTTCCGCCGTATCGCCCTCAGCGGAAATGAAGGGCGTGAACTCGGGTATATATTTCGTAACGGGATCAATCAGGCGGATTTGGCCGCGCTCGACAAGCAAAAGCAGTGCGGTGGCCGTGGCGACAGGTTTAGTGACCGAAGCCAGGTCAAAAATTTTATCTACTGTCATGGGTTCGGGAGAGGGGGTAAGCTGTGCCTTGCCGTAGGCTTTGCGATAGACGACAAAGCCATTCCGGGCGACTAACAAAACCGCTCCCGGGAGTTTGCCGTCTTTAATTTCCTGTTCGATGACAGTATCCACGCGCTGGAAACGTTCAGGATCAATGCCGACGTTCGAGAGCGTACCGGGTCGCAAGGTTGTGCCGGTCTGCCCGAACACCATACCCAGAGTCAGGCAAGACGTTAGAAAAATGAACCCAATGTTTGGTCTCTGCATGGTCAAATTCCTTTATTTCAATTCTTCGATGGGGATATCGAGTACGGGTTTGTTTTCCCAACCGTGAAAGTCGAAGTGCCACCATTCGGAAGCAATCGGGGTAAAGCCGTATTTGACCATTGCCGCGGTCAGGATTTCACGATGACGAATGGCATCCGCCGGTAAATTTTGATAATCGGGGCGGGCTTTTTCGGTAAAATCGTCAAACTCAGTCGGCATTAAAACTTCCTGTCCCCGAAGATCAACCAGTGTCAGATCGACCGCATAGCCGCGATTGTGACGTGAACCTTTGGCGGGATCAGCGACGTAGTCCGGATTAGGCAGAATGGCCCACATCTTCTTCTGCACGGACAGCGGGCGGTAACCGTCGAAGACTTTCAGCCGGAACCCTTGCGCCTTTAGATCAGCCTGAACCTTTTTCAGGGCTTCGGCAGCTTCCCGGACTAAAAAACAGCGCGCCGAGGGGTAGAGCGTGACGCCGACGAAATTATTGGGTGTCGCATAACGAATATCCAACAAAATGTCCGGTACAATATGGTTCAGTTCAACAAGCCGCGGGGGTTCGGGTTTCGCGCAGCGAAGCAGTGCGGCGGCAACTATCAAAGCCCCAATTAAGAAGTAACGCTGGCGGCTTTGCAGGTGACGCACTGTGACGGTCATAGTTTAAATTAATTCCATTCCCGCGCCTTTGCAAAGTCTTTTTGCGTAGCGGCGAAGGGAGCAGGAACGAACGCCGGGAACTTTGGTGGAGGTTTGCGATTAAACCGTCGTAATGAATAAAAGAATTGATTATTTCCCGTAAAAAATCTATCTTCGGGCAGTTTTTGGTGACCTATACCCGGTCATCTTGAAATCAAGCGAATCACAATGCGTATCACTAAAAAAAACCTGCAATCTATCCTCCGAAATGTTCCGCCGCCAGCGGTGCAAACCAGTAACGGGGTACGTTATCTGTTTTGTTTACCGGATGATCAGATCCAGTTCCAGGTTGCCCTGCACGTTTTTCTGCCGTTTATCAGAGAAAAGGCGGAAATGGTCAGGGTGATTATGCATCAGTCGCTTTATCCGGTTATCCGCGAAATCGAACCGGCACTGATTATCCCTTTGATTGTAACGGAGCTCGACCAGCAGGGCATACCAACGAACCAGGAATTATTAGATTTATTGCAGATGGAATTATTCGTGGCCGCTGACCTGAATTGCGAACCGCAACCGGCGACGGCCTATATCGTTGCCAAATCGCGGGCGCGGATGAAGATCGGATTTCAATCGGAGCACGCCGAGAAGTTGTTTAACCTGGTACTGAATAAAAGTAAGGATGGTTTATGTGAGACGGCTTACCGCCGCATCCTGCAATTGATCACTACCAGTCAGCCGAAATTCTCATGAAAATTATCTTGACCGACAGGTGTTCCGCGATTATATTTAGCGCCGGAATTGATAGGTAAATGGATGGAAGATTTAGTTTGTCCCGAATGTAACCAAACGCTGACTGAAGACGGTTTGCGGCATTCGTTGATCTGCCCGCACTGCAAGGTTAATTTGCGGGATTCCAAGTACCTTGATTTTTTGGAGCTCTTGGTCTACAACGACATTGTCGAAGACGTTGATTTCTTTGATATGAGCCTTTACGGGGAAGAGATGTTGAAAAATGAACGGGAAGATTACGATGAACCGGACATTGACCCTTCCAAATTTGAGAAACGTAAGGAAGTCTGGGACGAATTTGAGGATGACCTTGAGCTCAATGAGACCATGGAAGGAGAGATCAATGATTCCGAAGACCCCTGGAATATACTGAATAAGGATCTGCCCAACGATGATGATTGGGACGAGGATAACAAACACGATCCCAATTATTAATCCGTATTTAATTTAGCTGTAGGTGAACCGATGAATGTGCCAAAACAAGTACAGTTACAGATCGAATTGCCGGAAGCCCGGGCGGAAGGTAATTACAGCAATTTTACGATCATCTCGCATTCCGGAGCGGAATTTGTGCTGGATTTCGCCCGGATCATGCCGGGCGCTCCCAAAGCAGTTGTTCAGAGCCGTATCATCATGACTCCCACCCATGCCAAAACCCTTCTCTATACTTTGCAGGACAATATCAGCAAGTTTGAGTCCAAATTCGGCGAAATCAAGCTCCCCGACAAGGAAGCCGGTTTACCTTTCGGCTTTCCCCCGCCGGGCGAAGTCAATATGCCCAACTGACCGGCGCCCGGTCACCGTCAAGAAAATCACAGTGTGCGCTTGAAAAAGCTGGCAACCTTGGTATAGTAGTCGATCAGGGTCTCGCTGGTTTGATATTGGGCTCCTTCCCAGGGATAGAACAGCATCTCGACGGGCTTGCCGCTGAGGAGAATTTTCTTAACCAGTTCATCAGCCTGAAGTAACGCGGGCAGGTTACTCTTTTGTCCCTGCGAGAATAGCACTTTGCCGCCCAGATAACGATAAAAGGCGTCAACAGCCATTGCTTCGTGCATACTGCTGTCCGCCATTATTTTTTCGGCGATTCCATCCAAATAGGCATTTACACAATGACCGCTTTCCAGATTAGTCATCAGCACGGCGCCACTGCGAAATGTGCGGGATTCCTTGAAAAGGGTCATGGCGGCCAAATAACCGCCGTATCCCCAGCCCATGACGCCGATCCGCATGCTCTCCACGTAGTCACTGCGAGAGACGGCCTGCACCACAGCTTGAATCTCCCGCAGTTGACGGGTCAGGGGATCAGTCGACAGTTCGCCCTGATTAAGGCGCAAAGCATCTCTAAGTGGGGAGTAGATAACCTCCACCACGATAAAGCCCTGTTCGCTCAACCACTGATTGACCAGATTAGTGCGATTCCATTGTTCGCGGGTGCCGGGCAAGGCCTGAACGCCACTTAATGCCACTATCAGAGGGTATTTTCCGGCGGCTAAATTATCGCCTGGCAACCACATCCGGTAACTGACACTATAACCTTCAGGAGCAACTCTGGTGCTGGCAACCTGCGGCACTTTCAAAGCAACCTCCCGGAAATCCGTTTGCGGGGAGGATGTCAGGCGGTTCATTTTACTGCGCGGTACGTTGGCGATCCAGTACAGGTCGGGCGGAGTGTCAGCCGTAGAGAAAATCTCGGCGATTTTATTGCCGGTGTTCGATAGAGCAAACTGATAACTGCCGTCGCGGTAGGAAATAGTCTGAATTGCCATTTTTTTCAGATCCAGTGCCAGCACCTGATCTACACCGGGCGTCTGCCGATCACCGGTGAAATAGAGCAGTCCATGCCGACGATCGAATGCATACCTGCTGACATTCCATTTACCCCGGGTCAGCGCTTCGACGTGATGTGTCTTTAGGTTGCAGGCCAGCAAGTGCTGATAGCCGTTGATTTCAGCTCCGAAAATAACTCTTTGATCATCTCCAGGACAGAACATTTCGGCCCCGAAATTGGATACATACTCGGCTAAATGCTCCTGATAGAGCGTGTCCAGCCGTACTGATCCGAAATCCACCGCCAATAACCAGCGCCTCTGCAAATCTGCAGAGACCGTCTGGGTGATCAGCGCCTGTTCATCACTTGACCAACAAAAACTCCTTACCGCAGTACCCGGTTGTGCGGCACACCGTAACTCGGTTTCCGCGATGGGCGTAACCGATAGATCAATTACTCTGAGGTCAAAAGCCGGCGCTTCATCAGTCGGCTGGCAAAGCAGTGCAATTTTCTGCCCGCTCTCCGCCCACCGATAACGGAATTTACTTCCCAAAGTCAGCTCCCGCTCGGTGTCGCTGGCCAGGTCGCGCAGAACCAACTTTTGTTCGCGGATGTAGGAGATGAATTTTCCACCCGGCGCGATTTGCAGTCCCGTTTCCCGTTCTCCGGAACTGGTCAGATTAATGATGCGGCGCTTTTTCTCTAATAATATCTGCCAGATGTCTCCCCGATATTCACAATACAGCGAACGGCTGGACGGATGCCAGACTACCGCACCGATATTCTCGCTTAAATCAGCACAATCTTCCGGCCTGAATTGTGTCAGTTGTTCCAATTTGCCGGTCGCGGTCTCCGCGAGCCAGATTTCCCGGTGGCAATTGCCGTATTCAGCCCATTGAAACGCTAACAGGGAATCATTCGGCGACCAGACTGGCGCAAGCGGCGCTGTTCCATATCGCAGGGGATATTTGAAAATGAAATTGAGATCCAGCGGCAGTCCTGCGATAGCAGTCAGATACAAAGTGCAGATTAACACCCAAATTCTAGGCATGTTCTTCCTCGTGTATTGAATTGAAGTGCATTGTTCAACAGCCGGTAGATAGCGCTGGGCAATTTATTTTCCTCCAGCCAATTCGAGCAAAAATATTTTCTGGGCATGCAAGAAATGCCACACCCAACAGGCCTGGACGACACGCAATCCATTAGCCTGAACCTCCGCTTCCCAATCGGCAGGAGTAACCATGGTCATTCTTCGCGGGCGCCCTCCCAGAATCTGGCTCAGCCGATGGAAAATGGAAGGTAAGTATACCGAGACGATGGCAAAACGGCGCGTCACTCGTTGAATTTCCTGCAGTAAAGCCTGCCGCTCCGCACTGGTTTTAAAATGCTGGATCAGACGGAAATTAAATACCACATCGAAATGTCTATCACGAAATGGCAGGGCAAATACGCTGGCCACAACCGCACGTCCCAACTGTGGATATTGTTGACGTTGGTAAAGGAGAGCGTACAGGTTCAGGTCGCAACTTAGCAGATCGAAACCATTTTCAAGGAACAAGGGCGTAAAGCGTCCGTAACCCGTAGGAATATCGAGCAAGGTGTGGCTTTCGGCCCGGATTTTCCTTAGCAGTCGCCGGACCAGGCGTTTTTCTTTCCAGGCGACCAGAAATTGGTCGAGGTGGTGGTAACGGTGTGTAGCGTAATTAGCCACGGCGGCGACGCTCTGCCAGGTGATGGCGTAGGTTTTCCGGCGCGGCTCAGATCCATTTACGAAAGGTTTTGATTCCATTGATTGTCGGTTGATTTTACATAGTCTGGTTAAAATTATCAATTATTTCCTTTGATGGTCGAAGATAGGTCTTAAAAACGACGAGACCGGCTCAGCGCCGGTCCCGGAAAAACTATTTTGCACCAGAGGCTCAGCTCTTCAATTTGAAAATTACCGGAATGGAAATATAGACGCCCACATTCCGGTCGCGCTGTTTGGCAGGTTTGAAACGGGTTTTTTTAATGGCGTCGCAGGCGGCCTCATCCAGACCGGTGTTGGGTACACCTTTCAGGACGATTGTTTCGGTTACATGTCCGAATTCGTTGACAAAAGCCTGCACGACGACCGTGCCTTCGATACCGGCTTCCTGAGCGATGTCTGGATAGATAATATTTTTCTGAATCGCGGCAAAGCCACCCTGCGGTTCCGGAGGTTCGTCGTAAGGTATGAACCTGCGTCGCGGACCAGCATCGCCCTGACTTTCCGGAGGAGGAGGTGGTGGGGCTTCCCAAGCCTGATAGGAACCGAAATCGGTAGTGGCATCAATCGTAATGTCTTCCGACAAATCTTCATCGTCAGACTCGATGGGGATGGAAGGTCGGGAAGGTGGTTTGGCGGCTTCTATTTTATTCTCAATCAAAGGGATGTCGGAAGTCTCAGTGAAGACTTTGATTTCCCGCTGGACGGCTTCACCCTTTTCGAAACGTGGGAAAAGAATGAAGGTCAGTGCTACCACGGTCAGACTGGTGACTAACCCGATGCGTGATATTAGCGGCTGGCGTAATTTTAAACTGGCTTCTGGTCGTTTGCGTAGAATCATGGTTACTATCTCCCTCTAAATAGCCGTTTTAGTGGAGTAATTCACCTTCAGGGCATCTGCCAAACGCAGTTCCTTATGAATAGTGCCCATAAGTTCCATATTGACGCGTTCGTCCGCCCGGATGGAAACGATCAGTTGCGGATCGGCGACCCGTTTTTCGTACATAATATTGCGGATGCTGTTTACGTTCATCAATTTGCCGTCGATGGAAATCAGACCTTCTTTGGAAATCCAGACCTGGACGACGTGCACTTTGGAAGCCAGTTTTTCGATTTGTTTGGCTTTGGGCATCACGATCGGTAGGCCGGAATACTGGCGTAGGACCGAAGACGCCATGAAGAAGAAGATCAGCATAAAGATAATATCAGGCATCGAAGCGGTCGGAATGGAAGTTTTGAGGTCTTTTTTATGTTTAAATGGCATGCGTAGGACTCCCTATTCCGCGATTGAGATACGAGTTGCTTTGGCCTGCTTGAGCTGGTCGAGGACGGCAACATATTTGTCGTAGCGGCAACGTGGGTGGGCTTTGACGGAAAAGATGATTTTGGGATTGTTCAGGATCAGGTTTTCCGAAATGCCTTTGATACTGCGGATATCGACTTCTTTATTGTCAATCAGGACTGAGCCATGCGGATCGATGACGATGGTGGTAATGTTTTTTTTGGCAATTTCGATGGGGGTATCGCCTTCCGGGGGCAGAATTAGGCCAATGCCCTTATCCGTATCAATTGTCGTCGCCACCATGAAGAAAATAAGTAGTAAAAAGGCGATATCGGCCATCGAGGCGGAGGGTATTTCCACTTGGCGAATGCCCCGCTTTTTCATGACAGGCATGGTTATTTGCTCTTCTCTTTTTCCTGGTTCATCAGGCTGAGGGTTTCGATCAGGTTCATGGAATTTTCTTCCATATCCACGATGATGCTGTCAACGCGGGCCGTGAACAGGTTATAGGCGATTTGAATTGGAACCGCGACAGTCAGGCCGAAGATCGTCGTGAGCAGGGCTTCAGAAATACCCGAAGCCACGATGGCGGGCGAAATATCGTTGGCGGCGGCGATGTCATTGAATGCTCCAATCATACCGGAAACGGTTCCGGCAAAACCCAGCATCGGTGCGAGGGTGATGACCGTCGCCAGCCAGATCATGCCCTTTTCCAAAAAGGCCATTTCCACGGTGCCGGCGCTCTGGATGGCTTTTTCCACGGCTCCAATACCCATGCTAACTTTGGATAAACCGGCATGGAATATCTCGGCAATCGGGCCAGGCGTTTTTTCGCAAACTTCGATGGCTTTTTCGACGCCTTCTTCCTTCAGGACCTTGGTCATACGGGGGACAAAGCGTTTGGATGCCCACGAGGCTTTGGTCAGTGTATAAATTCTTTCGATAACTACCATCAGACCGAAAACCAGCAGAAACAGGATCGGCCACATGAAAGGACCACCTTGCAAAAACAGATCAACCATTATTTATTAACCTCCATAATTCTTGATTCTCGATGTCATTGATTTGGCACGGCAAATTAAATGAATAATTTCAAAAAGTCAATATAAACATGCTTTTTTCATCTACTGACGAACACTTAGCATTTCCCGCGCTTCTATTAAATACCGCAACGCTTCGCTGACCTGGTTATCAGCTAACCGCAGGATGCGATAATACTCGTCATAGCCCCAAAAGGTGCGGGCGACCTCGGCTTTCAGCAGGATTTTCAGATAATCGCGGTCTTTGTCCAACGCGGTCAGGTCTAAGTCGGTAATTTTTTCCTTCGCCATCGTCCGGAAAGTCTGATAGTTTTGGTCATTTATCACAAATTCAGACGTGAATTTCTGACGGTTGTTCCCGATGGTTTTATTCTTATTAGCAAAGTCTGCCGCGTATTCAAACAAGATGCGCGAGGGGTGCCGGAGTAACTTGTAGGTTTCACGGGTCAGGTTACGTTCAAATTTGACCTGGTGATCAGGGGTAATGCCACCTCCGCCATACACCTTTCGTCCGGTGCTGGTATAAAAGATGGGCCGGTTGGCGACAGAGTCTTTGACAGCCAGCAGGGAATCGCGGTTCTCTTCGCCAAATTCGTCGTAATATTCTTCCAGCGTACCATCGTAAGGGCGTTGAATCAGGCGTCCGCTGGGCGTGTAGTAGCGGGCGACTGTGACCCGGATCGCCGAGCCGTCGCGCATTGAGTACTGGCGCTGGACCAGACCCTTGCCGAAGCTGGTTTCGCCGACAATCACACCCCGATCCAAATCTTGCACTGCGCCGGCCACGATCTCACTGGCGCTGGCCGAGCCCCGGTTGATTAAAATTACGAGTGGCACGTTACCGTAACGCTCATCGCGTCCCGAGAAAAATTCCTCGTTGGCGTCCTTGATGCGTCCCTTGGTATATACCACCTTGTGTTTTCCGTTGATGAATTTATCGGCGATTTCGACCGCCTGTTCAAGGAAGCCGCCGCTGTTGTTGCGCAAGTCAAAAACCAACCGGCGCATGCCCTCGCGGGACAGCCGGGTGAGAGCATTTTCAACTTCATCGCTGGTGGTACCGCTAAAACGATTGAGGAATATGTAACCGGTCGAATCATCCAACATGCAGGCCGCGGATACGCTGTAAAGCGGGATTTCATCCCGAATGATTTTGACGTCGAAGTCGCTCTGTCCCTGGCGCCGGACGGTCACGGTGACCTCTGAACCTTTTGGACCGCGCAGTTTTTTCATCACGTCTTCGCGACTGATCCGAAAGGCAGTTTCATTATTGATCTTGACGAGTTTGTCACCCACTTCCAGACCGGCTCTTTCCGCCGGTGCTCCTGCTACCGGTGAGATAACGGTGATAAAACCATCCAGGATGTCAAATTCTATCCCAATGCCTTCGAACTTGCCGCTGAACTGCTCATTCATTTCCGTCAGCTGTTTTGGTTCAATATATACCGAATGCGGGTCGAGTGCTTCCATCATACCGCGATAAGCCCCCGCCATGACTTTGTTCCAGTCCGGTTGCTCAACGTAGTTATCGTTGACGATCTGGATGATGTTCTGGAGGACATTCAGTTTCAGGTAGAGATCGTTGCCCGAAGCGATGATCATTTTGCCCAGCGGAGAGAGCAGTAAAAAGACTACGATAACTGCTATTCCAATTAGCGGCAATGAATATTTTTTCACCATAGCTCTAACTTTCGCATCCTTGATTATGACCAACCACTTCAACTTACCTGAATACTCATCTTATAATGGTTGAATCGGTTATAAGTTGCATATGCTCTTTCACATTTAAAAGAGGGGCGCGGACAAACGCGCTACTTCTTCGAGAAAGCGGCGATCTAAAGCGCTGAAAGGTGCTTTGGCATGCGAATCGATATCCAGCTCCGCCACCAGCACCTCGTTTTTGAAAACCGGTACGACGACTTCGGACTGGACCTTCAAACTGCAAGACAAATAATTCTGCTCCCGACTGGTGTCCTGGACGATGAAAGTCTTGCCGGTCGCGGCTGCCTGCCCACAAATGCCTTTGCCAAAAGGGATTCGGACATGTTCGGTGGGTTCGCCGACGTAGGGCCCGAGATGTAGCTCGCAACGGTCAGTATCGGCAATATAGAAGCCAACCCAATTGTAATGTTCGACAGTGTCATATAAAAGTTGGCAGATAGCCAACAGTTTGGCATTCCGCTCCTGAGTGCCGGTAATGATTGGGACGATCTTTGCTAACAGAGTCTGGAACAATAAAAACCTAATCAGATTTTGATAAAGATTCGTTTTTTAAACAGAACCCAGACGAAAATATACCAGCAGAAGACGTAGCTCAGAGCCCAAATCAGGGAAGCATTCACCGGTGAAGCCAGCGGTTGAAAAAAGTGCTGATATAAGTAGGTTTTCAGCGCGATTGGCGTACCTTCCGGTCCGGGGACTTTCCACCAGAAAATCAGCGCCCGGGCGGTCAGACTGGACAGCGAATAAACCGCAATCGCATTAGATCCGAAAATGATGAAAGGTTTGGTCCACGTCTTATAACCCTGGATATCAATTAACCAGTAACACATGCCCAGAAAGAGCAAAGCCATGCCCCCCATAAATACCGTATAAGAAGGCGACCAGAGGTTTTTATTGATCGGGAACCAAATGTCCAGGATGATCCCAACAACCAGACCAATGATGCCGTAGACGAATAAGCCGGTGACTTTTTCGTAATCATGGCGGTCGGTTTTTAACCAATGCGCCGTCAATACCCCGAACAAAACGGTAACAATCGCCGGGATCGTGCTGAGAATACCTTCGGGATCGAAGCCCGCCGCCGGGGCTCCGCTCCAGGTATGACCGGCTAAGAGTTTGGAGTCAAGCCACCAGGCTAAATTACCCATCTGAGCCTGATTGGTAACCGGATCTACGATGAGATCGAGCATCCCCGCTCCCCAGCCCGGAACCGGGACCAATTTCATCACCAACCAGTACAGCGCCAGTAGCGCGACTGAAATAATAACCTGCCCTTTGACATTGGTATGGAGGGCAATCAGAGAAGCAACGGCATAAGTAACCGCAATGCGTTGTAAGACACCCGGAATGCGCAGATGGGCAAAATCCACCCCGATCAATGCGCTAAATGCCAGGAGTAGCGCAATGAATTTCATACTGGTCAGCAGGATTTTGCGGTACTGTTCCGAGCGGGGTAGAGTCGTAGCGAATTTTGCGATAAAGTAAAGAGTAAGGCAAATCAGGAACAAAGAACCCAGAATCTGTAGAGCCGGCTGAGGAATGCCTTTGAAAGCGGTCAAATACAGACCTATACCAAAGAGCAAAACGGTTCGCTTGGCGATTTTCAGGTAAATGGATAAAGTCGATGCGCCGGAGTCCTTGCGGTTAGCAAAGGCATAAACAATGGCAACCCCCACGATGAACAGAAAGAACGGGAAAATGAAATCGGTCGGCGTCCAACCGTGCCATTTGGCATGTCCCAGCGGCGGATAGATGGCGCTCCAGGAGCCGGGGTTATTGACCAAAATCATGCCAGCAATCGTAATTCCCCGAAAAGCGTCCAGGGAAATCAGACGGGTGGTTTTTTTAGGTGTGCTTAGCTCATTCATGATATTCTCCCCAGTGTTATTTTCAGGATCAGCTTAATTCTTTCCGAAATTCTTCAGAACTCCCTGCGCGGCAAAAATGCCAGTGACGGCGGAGTAAACAATCCCCCGGCTGTGCCCGCTGGCATCTCCGGCGACAAAAAAATTAGGTTGCGATGTTTCCATAAAGGAAGTAACCGTGTATTTGGTATCATAAAATTTGATTTCAGGGGCATAAAGCAGGGTGTTGTTGGAAATCAAACCGGCAATAATTTCATTCAGCACATTCAATCCTTCGATCAGATTGGTGACAATGCGCTGAGGGAAGGCCATCGCAATGTCACCGGGATTGACATCGTTCAAGGTTGGAAGAGTCGCCGAACGAGCTATCCGATCCCAGGTGGAACGACGACCGGAAACGAAATCCGTCAAACGTTGAATAATCGGCTTGCCGCCGCCGATAGTCGTGGCTAAGCGGGCAATGTCCCGCCCATATTTGGTCGTGTCTTCCACCGGATCGGTCAGGGTCACGCGGGACAGCAGCGCAAAATTGGTATTTTCGGTTTTGGAATTCCATTTGGCATGTCCATTAACCAGGACGAACTCGTCGTACTTTTCAGTGACGATGTAACCGTTCGGATTGGTACAGAAAGTCCGGACCAGATCGTCGTAGGATTTGGTGTACAGACGGAACTTGGCATCGTACATGACTTCAGCGATGTGACGGTAAATCACTGCGGGAAATTCGACTCTGATGCCGACGTCAATCGGACCGTAGATGGTTTTGATCCCCAGTTGATGCGCCTGCTCGCGGAGCCAATAGGCTCCGGCGCGTCCCGGGGCCGCGATTACCGCCCGACCGCGATAAGTCTCCGATCCGCAATGGATTTGGTAAATCTCGCCGGCTTTGGTGATTGAGTCAGCTGTAGTAGTAATCCGGAACTGCACGCCTTTCTTGATGAGTCGCTCATAAAAATGTTGGATCACCTGCTGTAAGCGATCGGTGCCGATGTGACGCTGACGTGCGAATATGAATTCGGTTCCGGCGGCGTGAGCGGAACGTAAAAGCGTCTGGTAAATTGCGCCGTTTTCGCCGGAATAGCCGCCAGCCACACCCAACGCGGTAAAGGTATCATCGACGATCTGAATCAGTGTTTCCACTTCCTGTGGGGTACGGTTAAAGCTTTCCGGCTCACCGCCAATGCGATGAGTCAAGTTCAATTTACCATCGGAGAAGGCACCTGCTCCGCCAATACCGAAGTTCATATCCCGGCGCTGTGCGGGCGCCTCCCCGCGTTCGATAACGAGACAGGAAAGGTCCTTTTCGGCGATCATATCAGCGGCGAATAACCCCGCCGGTCCCGCTCCGATTAACAGGACGTCATACACTTTTTCGTTAACAGTCATAACATATCTTTATTTATAGGAATAGCGTTTTTTCTATTGTCACAAACTACCCGCGAAGTTATGAATTTTTTATTAAACTTTTACCAAAACCCATCGAAAGTCTTGCATTTATGTCCTCAAATTGATAATATCCCGCGCAACAGCGCATGGCTGATGGAATTATGGCTTCAATCCTGATAATAGATGATGATATTGGCATTCGCCACCTGCTGAGCGAATCCTTGGAGAACGAGGGCTACGAAACCACCGCCCTGGTGACTGCTGAAGAGGGGGTGAAGTACCTGAGCAAATATGAGCCGGATTTAATCTTGTTGGATTTGAATCTCCCGGGTATGCATGGTTTGGAATTTCTGGAGAAAATCTTCGCGGAAAATATCAATATTCCAGTAGTGGTCATTACCTCCAGCAGTCAAGTTTCCACAGCAGTCAAGGCCATGAAATTGGGGGCTTATGACTACCTTTCCAAACCATTTTTACTCGATGAAATCTCCTTGGTGGTGAAAAAAGCTATTGCCAGCAAATCACGGGATGAGCAGTTGGCTCTACTGCGTCGGAAAAGTCATTATTCCAGCGAGGACCGGATCATCGGAGAAAGTGCCGCGATCAAGACTGTTTTCGCGTTTATCAGACAGGTCGCACAGACCCCGAAAACCACCGTTTTGATCCGCGGTGAGACCGGAACCGGCAAAGAGCTGGTCGCTAAGGCAATCCACTTTTATAGTGAACGTGCCAACAAGCCCTTCGTGGACATTAACTGCAGTGCCTTCAATGAAAATCTGCTGGAAGCCGAGTTGTTTGGCTACGAACCAGGTGCATTTACCGACGCTAAACGTCGGAAAAAAGGCTTATTGGAGCTGGCGCACGAGGGCAGTTTTTTTCTCGATGAAATCGGTGATATGGCACTCGGCTTGCAAACCAAAATTCTTAAAGTCATCGAAAAACAGTCCTTCCGCCGCTTAGGCGGCATCAGTGAACTACAGGTAGATACGCGTATCATCAGCGCCACTTCGCGCAACCTTGAAGAAGGGATAACGAAGAAAACGTTCAGGGAGGACCTGTATTACCGCCTGAATGTGGCGGCCATTACCCTGCCACCCCTCCGCGAACGCGACGACGATGTTCTGCATTTGGCAGCGCATTTCCTAAATTACTATAATCGTGAATTCAAAAAAAATATCCGCGGATTCCGTCCGGAAGTAAAAAAGTTACTCACCAGACATTCCTGGCCGGGAAATGTGCGCGAACTGCGCAACGTGATTGAGAAAGCTGTACTTTTCGAAACGAGTCAATATATTACTCCACAAAACTTTCACCTCCTCAATTTTGAAAACAATCACTCCATCGAGCACCTGACCTCGGCTACAAAATTCGCCCTTCCCAAAGAAGGCATCGCGTTCGATGCTATCGAAAAAGCCTTGCTGGAAAACGCTCTTCATACGACAAACGGCAACCAGACGCAGGCAGCGAAGCTCTTAAAAATGTCACGCGAGACATTTAAATACCGAGTACAGAAATTCCGCATCCGGTATAAATCACGATAATAGCAGACTTAAACCCATGAGGTCAGGGGCCTTGTAATGAATGATTTCAACCACAAACTGGCTGATTTCAACCAGTACACCGGATTTCTCAAGGGGGCGAACCAACCGGAATCGGTTAATTCTTCAACTCATCTATCAGCACCGTTCAATCCGGAATTATCGTCGTTATTTTGGAGGTAAAAAAAGTGCCAAACGGGCTCAAATCGTCACCTGGTTAGTATATTTCGAAAAGTTGGTATATATTTTGTCTGCTTTTAAACCGGTTAGTTGATATTAATTTTCAAAAAAAGAGGTGTATCATGTTTAGAAAAGCCTATGCGTTCGGAATTTTCTTCTTCTTCGTTATCGGCCTTTTTTTGCTAATCGGCTGTGACAAACAAATAACCGGTAACGACAATCCGGCTTTAACACTGAACGGAGTTCCGACTTCTCAGATCAACTGGGTTCCCTTAAAGGGGGAGTACACCAATCAAATCGATGCCCTGGCCAAGAAGGGGCATGCGGGCAAGTATATCTTCCCCAAACACGGGGGCGTCGTTGGCGGTGCTCAAACTTACTCTAATTGGGTGGAAATTCCTGCCGGAGCAGTCTCCGCAAAAACTTATATAACCGTTGATATCGTGCCCACCCCGTCCGGATATAACGTCGAATTTCTCCCCTGCATGCAATTCGACAAAGAAGTTCAGATTACCCTGAGCTGGAAGTTTTTTAACATCTCGGAATCAGATATCAGAGAGGGAAATTTTCAGATTTATTACAGTCAGGATGGTCTGACGTGGTTCCCCATTGAAGCCGCAGATTATCTCGTGGATTTTGATAACCAGACTGTGACATACAATTCGCAACATTTTACGCGGTACGGCTGGGGGTTCTAAAGTGCATTCTGGGATATATTGCAGAATGACAACAGAGCCTAACCAAAGGTACTACGATTATGAATAAACAACTAATTCAGGAAATCCTCTTACTCGCAGGAGATTATTGCGGCGGCGATTTTATCGCGCGTCTCAGTGCCCTGCGCAGTGAGCGCGAACGCATCCTGCATAATATGTGGCGCGAGGAGTATTTTCCTGAGCCACTCCCGCATCACCAGCAAGACAGCTTTTTGCGTGATATTGATTTTGATACTACGATCCACCATGCTCGTCGCTGTATTGACGATCAGCAATATATTGCTTTTCTGTATCGGGTAGCAGAACTGGCGGTAATCTATGGTGAACTCAACCGCGCCGAAATATTCCTCAAACAGATCGTCGAACAATACATTAATCAGGTGCCCAAGGACCTGTTATTGAAGGTGCACCATAAGCTGAGCAACATCCTGTTCATTAAAAACGATTACGTCATGGCAGAACTCGAGTATTCCAAGAGCCTCAGTTTAGCCCGTGAATTGGATGATAAAAAGGCTGTCGCGATGCTCACTAATGTGCACGGGATTCTACGAGTCAACCGGAATGAGATTGAGCAGGGTATCAAACTGTTCCAGGAAACAATCGGTCTGGCACGCGCAGCTCAGGATGATGAGCTTTTAGCCAATACCAATATGAACCTGGGCAATGCCTTCCACGTGCTGGGTGATTATGATCAGGCGATGTTTCACTATTTCGAGGCCCTGGGGCTCTTGAAAAAGTACAATCAGGTGGAGTATTTAGGATTAGTCAATCTCAACCTGGCGATTGCCTATAAATTTAAAAAGGAAATTCAGCAAGCCCGCCAGCACTTGGATAAAACCTATGAGCTCGCCAAAGAATCCAATAATCGTTATCAGAAGAGCTTAGCCTATCTGGTGGATGCCGAATTACACTTGTTAGATAACGATACATCCTCGGCCATCGCCTATGTCACCTCGGCTTTTACGATTTTTTCCGAAATGGGTGACCGGTTGAGTGTTGCGGAAGCATATAAAATTTTAGGTTTAATCAATCAGCACAACCGGGAGTTCGAAATCGCGCTCTCTTATTTTGAAAATAGTCGGCGCATCAACGAAGAACTGGGAAATTATCCCAATCTGGCAGAGACGCTGGTAGAAACGGGCAATTTGTATGTGAAGATGAATGATACCGAAAACGCCCGTAAACAGTACCAGTCCGCGCTCGATTATTTTAAAAAATTTGGAGCTACCTCCAAGATAAAGAATGTCCAGCTCACACTGGGACAGCTTTAACCTGATTTTATTTTTACGAGCAGATTTGTAGCCTTTTTGTGATTCGTTTCGTAATTTAACAGCAACATGAAAACTGAATCACAGAAAGAAAGGGGCAGTACGCCAAGGATGTCAAGTAATGAACTCTACAAGTTCATTTTTGATAAAATCACCGACTATATCCTGCTATGTGATCCGGATTTTAATATCACCGCCTCCAATCATGCCGCGGACGTTATTCTAGGGCAGGGCGAAAGTCTAAGCGGGCAGAAATGTTACGCAGTGCTGAGGCAGTCCGACAAACCGTGCCTTGAGTGCCCTCTTGCGGATACTCTGAAAAGCGGTGCAATTATTCCACTGGTTAGCTATGATGAGCGATTGGGCGAATATTTCGAGGAGCGCACCTATCCGGTAGTTACCTCAGGAGGGGCCATTGAAAGTTTTATTCTGACAAGTAAAAATGTCTCCAAGAGCCGTGAACTGGAAGACAAATCAGCCCAGATAAAAAAACTCTCTGCCCTCGGACAAATCAGTTCCGGAGTCGCCCACGATTTCAACAATATTTTAACCGTGGTGTTGGGACGCGTGCAGTTGCTTAAGAAACAAGTGACCGACCAGTACATCCTGAATAGCTTAGAAATGATCGAAAAATCTGCCCTAGATGGTGCGGCCAAAGTGCGCAAGATCCAGGAATTCGCCCGTCCCAAGGAAATCCGGAAGATGAATGAGGTCATTGACCTTAAAAAGCTGATTCAGGAGATCGTCGAGCTGACCCGTCCCAAATGGGACATCCATGCTAAAATCAAAGGAATTCTGATTGAACCGGTACTGGAATTGCATAACGAGCTGTTTATCAACGGTGATACCTCTGATCTTCGCAATGCCTTTACCAATATCATCTTCAATGCGGTAGATGCCATGCCGGAAGGTGGGGTGCTGACCATTAAAACCTACCAGAATGACGGGCATGTGGTCTGCGATTTTATTGATACCGGCATCGGAATGACCGAGGAGGTTCGGGAGAAAATCTTTGATCCCTTCTTTTCAACCAAAGGTGTTTTCGGAACCGGTTTGGGAATGAGCGAGGTCTGGGGCATCATCCGTCGCCATAACGCTCGCATCTCGATTTATAGTCATGTCGGGCGCGGAACCACGATTCGGCTCTGGTTTAACAAGGCCGAAAAACCGAGTGAAGTTCCGGTCTCTTCCCAGGAACCAGAAATCGCGCCCTGCAGAATTCTGGTGGTGGACGATGAGGAGTATATTCTCGATATCATGTCGGAACTGCTAACTGAATTGGGACATGCCGTCACCATCAGCAGTTCTCCCCTCAGTGCCGTTGAACGGTTCCAGAAAAACAACTACGAAATCGTAATCACCGACTTGGGTATGCCCGAAATGAACGGACTTGAACTGGCGTCCCGGCTAAAAAACATCAATCCCAGCACCCAGATAATTCTGATGTCGGGATGGGGGTTGAATCTCGATGAACGGGATACCGCCAACATCGTAGATTTTTTTATCAGTAAACCGTTCTCAATCGAAAAAATCATTTACACTATCTCAGAATCGACTGCCAGAATTAAAAAAGCTCCGGTTGTCAGTTGAGCCGCCGTTACTCGGGGTTGATCCTCACAAGTATCGTCATCCTCTTGGTCAGTTGTCAGCGCGTAGAACGCCCAAAAGCCACTGATCGCTCGGGGGCAGCTTCCGCAGTTGTCGTTGACGGAGGAGTGTTGGTGGCTGGACTCAATGCCGAACCGGAAGGTTTGAATCCACTGATCGCTTTGTCCCAGCCGGCCCAAAACGTGATGGGTTTGATTTTTTCTCGTCTGGCTAATCTTGACAGTGATTTGGTAAGTCTACAACCAGCATTAGCCAGGTCCTGGGACATCGCATCGGATGGCAGAACGGTGCGTTTTCACTTGCGAACTGATGCAAAATGGCATGACGGACAACCCCTTACGGCCGCGGATATAGTCTTTACTTATCATCTGCAAATCGATCCGACGATCAGCTGGGACGGTGCCTCCTATAAAGACGATATTCTGGACGTCCGCGCCGAGGATGATTCTACAGTAATCTTTTGTTTTAAAAAGCCGACTCCGACGATGGTGATGGATGCAGTCGAAGGCTATATTGTTCCCCGCCATGTGTTGGAATCCGTAAAGCCAGCCGAGCTGTTCACCCATGTTTTCAATCGTCAGCCAGTCGGTTGCGGACCTTACCATTTAGTTGAATGGAAAAACCAGCAATATTTAGTTTTAGCCAAGCATGCGGATTTTTATTTGGCAGGCAAACCCCATCTTGAAAGGATTGTCTTTCGTTTTGTGCCGGATAACGTCAGTCTGTTCCAGCAATTAAGGAGTGGCGAAATTGACTTAGCCGAAGGTCTGCTACCTCAGGATTTCCTGCGCCTTCAGAAGGCTTGGAACGCCGGAGACATTCCCATCCGGCCGATCAGTTACCTGGGACGGCAGTACGATTTCATCGGCTGGAATCTGTTGGACGGCGACAGTTACCAGGCAATTGCCAAATTGCCGCCTGCGGCTCGCAAGGATTTCGCCAGGTATCTGAAACCGCACCCCCTATTTGGTAAGCAAAAAGTGCGGGCGGCTCTGACGATAGCCGTGGATCGTCAGAAAATAACCGAGGTAGTCAATGCCGGTCAGGCGATACCCATGCATGGTCCAATCCCGTTGATCATCTGGGCATATAATCCCGATGCGAATCACCAATACGACTATAATCCCAAACTGGCCCGACAGTGGTTAGCAGAGGAAGGCTGGCGCGACACCGATGGCGATGGGATATTGGATAAAGATGGAAATCCCTTTACCTTTGAACTCGTGACCAACACCGGGAATATCCGCCGGCAAACCGTAATGACGATGCTCCAGGAGCAGTGGAAAAGCATCGGAGTGAAAATCACTACCCGCAGTGTGGATCCGGGTCTGTTAACGACGCGAATCCTGACCGGTCGCACATTTGATGCCGTGTTATTCGGTTGGAACGTCGGCTTGAAAATGGAGTTGACCCCCCTTTTTCATAGTCAGAGTTTTTTTATTCCCTTTCATTTTACGGGTTACTATTCGCCGGTTTTTGATGTGCTGGAAGACAATGCGCGAGCGACGCTCGATCCGCATATTGCCCAGAAAGAATGGGACAAGATTGCCGCTTTACTGTCGGAAGATTTGCCCTACACCTGGCTGTACTATAAGCTGGAGTGTAGCGCCCTCCACCGGCGATTTAAGTCGGTCATAATCGACAAGCGCGGGATGTACAATAATCTCGAAGACTGGTGGATTCCTCTGGAAGAACGCATTCCAGCGGATCAGGCTTTTAATTAGAAGTAACTGTAATGATTTTAAGGCGCCTGCTCGAATCCCTTTTGGTTATTTTCTTAGGGATTTCGCTGGCTTTCTTTATCGTTCACCTGGCGCCCGGCAGTCCAGCTGACCGTTATTTTCGCCCGGGAATCGATGCGGAAACCCAGACCGTTCTCCAGCAGCGTTTTGGTCTGGATCAGCCGCTGTTTATCCAATACCTGAAATGGCTGAATCGTCTGGTTTTGCACGGAGATTTTGGTTATTCAGTACAGTCCGGCATACCCGCCATGCATTTGGTGCGGGCAGCGTTGCCCGCTTCGATATTGGTCGTTGGATCGGCGTTAATCCTGGCGCTGGTCAGTGGGATTTTCCTTGGTATTCAGGCGGCGGTGCGTGCGGGCAGTGTTTTTGATCGGTTGACGACCGGGGTAATGTTTTTTTTTAATGCTTTGCCGGTTTATTGGTTAGGATTGCTCGTCCTCAGTATCGGAGCGATCAGGTTGCACTGGTTTCCGGCGGCGCTTTTGGAATCTCCCTTCCATGATCAACTGGATTGCGGAGCGCGAGTGGTTGATTATATTCGTCATCTGGTTCTGCCGGTAATCACCCTGGGATTACCGATGAGTGCGGTTTTTTACCGTTACATGCGTACGAGCATGGTGAACGCCCTGAACGCCGACTATATTATCGCTGCCCGTGCGCATGGTATAACAAACCGCCGTATCGTCTACGACTATGCTTTTCGGAATTGCCTCCTGCCGCAGATCACCCTGATCGGAACAAGTTGGCCGCTGCTGTTCAGTGGAGCTGTGTTAGTGGAGGTGATTTTTACCATTCCCGGAATGGGCAG
>Ga0209609_10000347_pt1 | contig 27775 bp, 31 predicted proteins | sample LakKivw325mmetaG_FD_184136 | JGI IMG/M metagenome (GOLD analysis project Ga0209609, IMG submission 184136) | Anoxic lake water microbial communities from Lake Kivu, Rwanda to study Microbial Dark Matter (Phase II) - Lake Kivu water 325m metaG... | ecosystem: Environmental > Aquatic > Freshwater... | reverse complement strand
TCTGATGGTGCCTCCGATAACGGTCGATTCCGGCAGGCTGCAGCGGAATATAAAGTCACCCATTTCTGTGATTCCCGGGACCGTGTTGCTCACGGCAATTACCGGGATTTTGTGGCTCTGCGCTACTGGATCGGCCTTGAAAGCCTGTGTAGATAAGGTTGGGCCTATGATGGCGGAGACATTATCTGTTTCAATCAGGCTGGTCATGGCCTTGAGCGCAGTATCTGCTCCGGCTCCCGCATCTACAACGACCAGCTTGAGCCGTTTGCCCGAACCCAGATAATTGCTCTCGTTGACCTCGTTCACGGCCAGTTGGACGCCGTTTTTCTGGGGCTGGCCGTAGGAGGTCCCGATATCTCCGCTTAATCCCAGCAGGGCGCCGATCTTAATCTGTTCGGGTTGCGCCTGTGCCGCAGGCTGCTGCTGGGGGGCGGAGCAGGCCGCAGCCAGGATAATAATGATGAGAGCTACAGATATTCTAAACATGACGGTTATTTTCAGTCGAGGTCGATTGCTTCCTTGCAGTTACGGCAGCGCTTGGCTCCACGGAAAGTGGCGGCGCCGCAATGAGGACAATTATAGCGTTTCTCCTCTTCCTGTATCCACTTTTCAGTACCCAGTTCTTTCCATCTGGGGATGCATCGTAAGATGACCTTTTTGCCGACGGGAATTGGGAAATCGTCAATAAACCGGCAGGGGAAGTCATCGCACTGATGGCAGCCCTCGATATTTTTATTCTTGCAGCACGATTTTATATGGCATGACTGGCAATAGAGCCAGACACGCTGGGAAAGACACCCGTCGCATACCAGGTCTTCCGGTTTGGCGCCGTAAATCGGGGCCAGCCTCTCTTTAAATTTATCATTATTATCACGTGTCGCTATATAGATTCCGCAGACTCCGCAATATAATCCGCATGGTGCCGCAAGCTCTTTGTTGACGGCCATGACATTCGTCCTCCCCTGCTATGATTGTGCTTGATTATACGCTGCGCCAGCCGGCTATAACAAGCGTTGCCGTCATGATTTGTTGATATATTTATCCTGTTGTAGAATTGCCATAGCACAAATTCAGATCACGTGCACTGGTTAAGGAGGTTATCAATATGAAATCAACCTGGGGATGTGTTCTGGCTGCCGTAGGGGTAATAGTACTTGGCGCCATAATCATTGCAGTTTCACTGGTCGGCATTTACAACAGTCTTGTGACCAAATCGCAGGCCGTAGACGCCCAGTGGTCGCAGGTTGAGACCCAATATCAGAGACGGTTCGACCTGATCCCCAACCTTGCGAACTCGGTTAAAGGTATGATGCAACAGGAGCAGACGGTTTTCCTGGCTATAGCCGAGGCGAGAACAAAATACGGGGCTGCCCAGACGGTGAATGAAAAGGCTGTTGCGGCTGGAGAGGTTGAGACTGCGCTGGGACGCCTGCTCGCCGTGATAGAGAATTACCCGGACCTCAAGTCCAGCCAGAACGTTACGCAGTTGATGGACGAGCTGGCGGGGACGGAGAACCGCATCAGCGTGGAAAGGAGGCGGTTCAACGACCTTGTTCGAGACTATAACACGCAGATAAAGACCTTCCCGACCAATATGCTGGCGGGCATGTTTGGATTCAGCGAGAAGCAGTACTTCCAGTCCGTGAGCGGCGCGGAGACGGCGCCTAAAGTGGAGTTTTAGTGCGCCATCGGCTGCTATTTCTTCTTATCACAGCCTGTCTGGCTGTCATGATGCTGCCCGTTGTCAGCCTGCCGGTGTGGGCGCAGAATTTTCCCGAGCTCACCGGCTACGTCAACGATACGGCCGGGCTGCTCTCGCCTCAGGGCAAAGCCGAGCTCGAAACTAAGTTGGCTCAGCTTGAGAAAGATACCACGGCACAGGTCTTTGTTGCCACGGTAAAGAGCCTTGAGGGTGACACTGTTGAGGACTATGCCAACAGGCTGTTCGAAAAATGGAAGATCGGGCAGAAAGATAAAAACAACGGGGTTCTTTTCCTGGTGGCGCTGGATGATCGCAAGATGTGGATTGAAATCGGCTATGGACTTGAGCCGGTGATTACCGACGGCCGGGCGGGCAGGATACGCGATAACGACGTGATTCCGCGGTTTAAACAAAATGATTATGAGGGAGGAATCAAGGCGGGTGTGGCTTCAATCGAAAAATATATCAGGGACGGCAACCCGCCTGCTCCCCTTGAGGAAAACCCGGTGAAGTCGCTGCTGGGCGACTATGTGTTCGTGTTTTTCATACTGTCGATAATTACTGTTTACCTTTCAGGTTTTATGGCGCGCAGCAAGAATGTATGGATGGGTGGTATCTGGGGAGCCATTGCCGGCGTCATAATGGGATTTTCCATCGGGGGGATTGCCGCGCTGGTAATTGCGCCGCTGGCATTTGCCGGCCTTGGCCTGGGTACGGATTATCTGCTTTCGCGTAATTATCAGAAGCTGAAGGAAGCTGGTAAGTCCACTGACTGGCACAAGACGGGAGGCGGGTTCTGGGGAGGATTCGGCGGCGGGTCGGGAGGTGGCTTCGGAGGGGGATTTGGTGGTGGCGGTGGCGGTATGTCCGGCGGTGGCGGCGCCGGCGGCGGCTGGTAGACGAAATGAAAACGGGGCCGTTTCAGAATAGAAACCGCCCCGCTGTTTAAACCGTTGATGTCTTATTTTAATAGGCGCGCGGCAGTCCAAGTTTGAACTGGCCGATGACGTTCTTCTGTATCTCCATGGTGCCGGCGGCGCTGAACCATCCCATATTAACCAGGTATAGATTCTGGCAGCGTCCCCTGAGTTTTGCCCATCTGGACTCGGGGCTTATCTGTGAATTGGCGCCCACTATCTCGAGGCCCGTCCTGGCCATGTTGTCGGTGACGATATTGCAGTACAGCTTGTTTCTGGCCGCCTCGTAGCCCGGCATCTTGCCGGTGCTCATTTTCCACATTATCTCGAGCCCGAAGAGGCGCAGCGTCTCAAGCTCCAGGGCGCGCTCGGCCAGCTTATGACGCACTACCGGGTCGCCGGATAAGGGTTTTCCCTGGTGGGTATTTTCCCTGGCATAGTGGACGAGCAATTCAAGTATGCGCCGTCCTGTGCCCAGTACATGCGGGGCCAGTGAGAGGCGCTCGATGGCCAGGGCGGGGATCAGCATGTAGAATCCCTTATTCTCCTCGCCGACCAGGTTCGAGGCCGGCACTCTTACGTTATCGAAATAGACTTCGTTGAAGCTGTGAATGCCGGAGAGATTTATCAGGGGTCTGATTGTAATGCCCGGGCTTTTCATATCCACAATAATGATGCTCATGCTCTTGTGGATTTTATTGGAGGTAGGATCGGTTTTACACGCCAGCCAGCACCAGCGCGCGCGGTGGGCACAGCTGGTCCATACTTTCTGCCCGTTTATTATATAATCGTCGCCCGATCTGACGGCGATGGTCTTGATCTTATTGTAGTCTGAACCTGAATCGGGTTCGCTGTATGCGGTGCACCAGATCCCCTCGGGATCGCCCGAGGCAATCAGGGGAAGGTATTTCTGTTTCTGCTCCTCGCTCCCGAACAGCATCAGGCTCGGCCCGTTGATGCCGGTGCCGGATATGCCCATACTGGTGCCGGGTATCTCATAATAGCCGGCCTCCTCAGAGTACACGAACTGCTCCCAGTATGATGCGCCCAGGCCGCCATACTGCTCGGGCCAGTTCATGCAAAGCCATTTCTTCTGTGCAAGCTTCTTGGATATGGAGAGTGAAAACTCCCAATCCTCATCCGCGCTCTCCTCCTCAAGCATGGCGGTGTGGTAGGGTTTCCCCACTACCTCGGCAAGGGCGAATTTTCGTACCTCCTTGCGCAGCTGGTCCGTTTTTCCACCAAGGTCGAAATCCATATGTTTCCTCCAATACCCGATAATAGAATCAAGGAAACCCAGAGTTTCTCAAAAGCCGCCTTATATTGTAATATAATTTTCATACTATTGATAGAGGTCAGGAACTATCGACGGCCGGGTCGTATAACTCCGGCATTAATCCGGCAGAGAGGAGAGTAATCATGTCGCAGGAATTGGGTAAAGTAGAAAAACCTGAAGTGGAAAGCTTCAAGGACAGCAGAAAGATCTTGCAGGTGCCTCTCATCTATGCCGGAAAAAACTCGCCTGCGGAATATCTCGAGCTTTATGAAAAATACTGGCGGCAGGTCGACGAGATGGTGGCGAAGCTTGAGGCTAAACTGGGACATGTGACACTGATATTTCATGAGACGGTTGACAGGGATGGGGAGGGCGGACTGGAGATACTCAAAGAGCTTCATCCCAAAAGCTACAGCATGGTGGACAGGCGCTGCGCGGAATCCGCGTCCCTCAAATGCATTGAGGTCGGCGAGCTCATGGAGGAAGTAATGGACTGGGAGCGTTGCCTGATGGTGGGGCTGATCAGCGAAAAAGTATCCAAGCAGGTCTACGAAGCGTACTCTGATGCATCGCGCAAACGCTACCAGTTCATCAGTAAGACCATCGACGAGTCTTTAAAGCCCGGCGATATCGCCCTGCTTTTTATACGTGAGGGACATATGGTCCAGTTTCCCCAGGATGTCGAGGTATTCATGGTAGCGCCGCCGGCGCTGGACGAGATACACCGCTGGGCGCGTGACCGCGCCGCCAAAAGAGACAGAGAATAGGGCAGGAACGGCCTTCAGCCGGCCCGCAGCGGTATCCTTCCGGCAGGCCTTTTCTCCAGCGATAGTGCCTCAACGGGACACACGTACATGCAAATGCCGCAGCCGATGCAGCGCGCCTCGTCCCTTAATAGTCGGCCGTCCACCATTTTCAAGGCATCCATCTGGCAGCGCTCCAGGCACGCCTCGCAGGCCGTGCAGGCTTCATCATCGATCTTGATCAGGTAGCGTGCAATGACGGTCTGGCTGGGGGCCGGAGCCCTTTTATAGCCCTTGAGCGCTATGCAATGGCATCCGCAGCAGTTGCATAGAATATTGGAGAAATGATCGGGCGTATCGGCGTATTGGTGTATCAGCCCTGCCTTTTCAGCTTCATCCAGCACCTGCAGCGCCTGCTCAACGCTGAGCCGTTTGGTCAGCCCTTTTTCGATGGTGAACTTTGCTGAAGAGCCCACGATCATGCAGTTGTCCATCGGCCTGGAGCAGGGATTGCCCCACTGCTCGCCCAGTTGGCGGCAGTGGCAGAGCGCCGCTCCGATATACTCGCTCTGCTTGATCAGCTCTTTCATCTCCGCGTAGGGTATGATAGTGGAGCGGCTCATTATCTCCTGTTCTACGCTAATTTTTTTAGGGGAGGAGGGCGTCCCTGTCAGGATCGGGGCGCCTGACTTCCGCAGTTTCCACATCGCCATCAGGTACTGGCCCAGCAGGACGTCCAGCTTCGCAAGGTACTCCTTGTCATCGCGCCAGAATTGGAGCTCCATCACGCCGGGGAAAAGCGGCAGCAGCTCATACAGCATTTCACCATTTTCTTTCTTCGAGTGTATCAGCGCCTTATTTGCCATATTCTCAAGGTGCTCTGCGATCTTCTCCGGATGGCTTCCTGGTATACCGGCCGAGATCTGGCGCGCCGTGGCGAAATCGTAGGGCATGGCGCAGGCGATCTCCGCCTCGACTGGGCTGTACAGATAAGAGATTAGAGAAAAAAACTCATCACATTTGATGCAGGGGACCAGAAAAGTGCTGCGCGAATTAAGCGCCGGGATCAGTTTCTCGTAGACGGGTTCAACCATTTTCGCCTCCTCAAATATTACTGACGGTTATCCTCAGCATTTATTCAGCGGCACCTTGCCGGCTTCCCTCGGTTCGAGATAGAGCGCATCCGCGGGGCAGGCCCACATGCAGATACCGCAACCGATGCAGCGTATCTCTTCGCGCACCAGTTTGCCATCCTCCATTTTTAAGGCTTTCATCCAGCACCGCTCGATGCAGGCCTCGCAGCCGGTGCATTCCTTTTCGTTGATATGCACCAGGTAGCGTGCATTGACCATCTGGCTGGGCGCCGGTGCGTTTTTAGCGCCCCTCAGGATGAAACAATGGCATCCGCAGCAATTGCACAGAAGGTTGGTGAACTGGCCCGGGTTGTTGACATAAATATGCACCAGTCCGGCTTCCTCTGCTTCGTCCAGCTTCTTAAGGGCTTCGTCCCTGGAAAGACGTTTTGTGAAACCGCGCTCGATTGAGAATAAAGCTGACTCGCCGAAGACCATGCAGTTCTGCATGGGTTCGGAGCTGGATTTTCCCAGCAGGTTGCCCTGGTGCCTGCATACGCAGGTGCCGGCGGCAATATGCTCGGTATCCATTATCAGCTGTTTCATTTCCCGGTAGGGGATTACGCATGCCATCTGCCGGACCTCTTTGCCCACCGCCACCTTTCTTCCGGGAGCGAACTTCTCGATCTTAAGAGGTCTGCCTGACATGAATTCCCGCTTGACTGCTTTAGAGTAGGCGCTTAAAAGCATGGCCCATTTCTTGCTGCGCTCGTCGACGATGCCCTTCATCAGCTGGAACTCGAACATTCCCGGCACAAAGGGCAATCCCTCGTAAAGTTTTTTCCCGCCGCTCTCTTTAATGTGAATAAGGCCTTTATCGCCCATGACCTCGAGCTGCGAGGCAACTTTGGAGACGTTATCCGTTCCGAGATTTTTGGCGATCTCTCCCGCGGTTGCGTACTCAATCGGCATGGCGCAGGCAATTGCAGCTTCCTCCGGTGTGAACAGGAACCTGACCATGTCATAGTATTCCTGGCAAACAACAGCAGGGACGGTGGTCCCGCGCGCATTCAGCGCGGCGGCCAGCTTATCGTAAACAGCGTCAACCATCTAACACCTCACAAAATGGTTCTGCACCAAATAATTTGTGTGCAGGATATTTGTATGCAGTCTATCAAGATGGGCAGGTGATTGTCAAGAGGATATCGATAAATATGGCGCTGTATTTAGCGCGCGGTGGTGTCAGAGATTGGTGGCCCTGTTGAGGCAATGCTTCCAGCGTGCATTGACCCACTGCTGGAGCTCGTCGATCTGTTCCTCGGTTATGGTCTTGAACCTGCCCTGGGATTTGAAATATTCCCGCACCGGCTGGAGGTTGCCGCCCTTGCGGGCCAGGGACTCGCTGGCGGCCGTCAGCCTGAAGATGTTGTCCTCGATCTCGTAGAGGACGACCAGGCCGGTCTCCACCGCCATCTCCCCGAATTTAATGGTGTCGCTGAACGGAAAAAGCCATCCCGGCGGACAGGGTGTGTGGACATGTATGAACCTGGTTCCTTCGATTGTTTTGGCCTTTTTAACTTTCTCGTAAAGGTCCAGAGGATAGGAGGCCGAACAGGTTGCCACGTAGGGGATGCCGTGAGCCTCCATTATGGCCGTCATATCTTTCTGGTACTGCTGTTTGCCCAGCACCGGCGTGGTGCCGGATACGGCGCCCAGGGGGGTAGAGCCTGACCTCTGATTGCCGGTATTCATGTAACCTTCGTTGTCGTAGCAGATATACAGGAAATCGTACTGGCGCTCCGCCGCGCCGCTCAAAGACTGTATGCCGATATCATGCGTGCCTCCGTCACCGGCGAAGGCCAGCACCGTTATCCCTTTCCTGCCCAGCGCCCTCAACCCGGCCACCAGCCCGGTGGCCGAAGCGCCTGTTGATGCGAATGGAGTGTTCACGCAGGGCACGTTCACAGCGCTGATGGGATACATTCCGTGCATGACGGTGGCACAGCTGGCCGGCACAGTGACGATGCACTGGCCTTCCAGCGCCTTTAGTGTGTGCCTGTAGGCCAGCGAAAGGGCGCAGCCGGGACAGGTGCGGTTGCCCGGCAGTATCCATTCCTTCTCGATCAGATTAACTGCATTTGCTTTCAATTCTATTCGTCCTTAAATATGGCAGATCCACTCGGGATAGTCCGGATTGGTCACGGTCTCCTTGAGGGATGATATCGCTTTCTTGGTCGCCTCGACGAGCTCGCGCGCTTTTACATCCCGTCCGCCCAGGCCCACGATAAAGTTCCTGATGGCCGCGTTGATGTAAGTGCCGTAAAGGGCCGATTTGATCTCGGAGCAGGTCGCGCCCTCCGAGCCGTAGCTGACATTCTTGTCGAAGACCACAATCAGGCGTGATTTGCGCAGCGCCTGTACCACGTCCTGTTTGGGGAAGGGACGGAATACGCGCAGTCCCAGCACGCCCGCCTTGATGCCCTCCTCCCTCAGCATATCCGCGGCGACAATCGCCTCGGAGGCCAGGCTTCCCATGGCCACTATTGTGATCTCGGCGTCCTCGTTGCGCTCCTCCCAGAACATGTTTGAATAATCGCGCCCGAAAATGGCGTTAAATTCTTTGCCCGCGTCCCTGATGACCTCTGCGGAGTTTTGCAGCGCTTCCTGTAGCAGATATCTGAGCTCCATATAGCCGTGGCAGAGCTTGCCGTCCACGCCGATACGCGGATTGGCCAGGGTAACCAGGTTGTAGTTCTTGGGATTATCCGGGTCGAGGGTAGTGTGGGGTTTATAGGGTGGCAGGTAGCGGTCCACGTCCACCTGCTCCGGTATATCGACCGGCATTTCGGTGTGAGAAAGAATATAACCGTCATAGCAGACCATGACGGGCACGTAAACCTTCTCCGCTATGCGGTAAGCCTGAATAACGGTATCCAGAATATCCTGGTTATTGCGGCAGTATATCTGTATCCAGCCGGTATCGCGCTGCGAGATGGAGTCCTGCTGGTCGTTGAGAACGTTCCAGGGTGCGCCCAGCGCGCGGTTCACGCAGGCCATGACGATGGGAAGGCGTGCGCCTGCGGCCCAGTGCAGCATTTCGTGCATGTAAGCCAGACCGTGAGAGCTGGTGGCTGTGAAGGCGCGCGCACCGACAATGGAAGCCGACGTGCATACCGCCATGGCGCTGTGTTCGCTCTCCACGGCCACATACTCAGCCTTAAGCTGGCCGTCCTCTACGAACTGCGAGAGCTGTTCCGTCAGCGGCGTCTGCGGTGTTATGGGATAGGCGGCTACCACCTGGACGCGGCTGAGCTTGGCCGCTATGGCGGCCGCCTGGTTTCCGTCCAGTATGTGTATATTTGATTTTCTCTGTACTGCCATGCTATCAGCCCAGCTTTTTTTCCTCGGCAATCATGCCAATAGCCTGCACGGGGCAGACCTGCGCGCAGATGCCGCATCCCTTGCAGTATTCAAGGTCAACTGTAGGAGGTATAGACTTGGTCATTACCGCTTCGGGACAGTAGAGCCAGCAGAGAAAGCAGGTCGGCTTATTAAGCTTTGAAGCCGTGCATCTCTTGTCATCTATGACCGGTAGGTGGATGCGCCATTCGCCGGTCCTGCCGGCTTCACCTATGCCGGGCGATGACTCGTCGCAGATGTGGTTGCATTCTCTGGTGCCCATGATATTACCTTATTTACTCACCCTGGTTATCTCGTATGTTTTATTTATCGCTGCCAGGTTGATGTCTACAGTATTGCGTGAAAAACGCTCGCGTACAACTTTTTCCAGCGTAGGCAGGTCGACTATTTTAGTAGCCTTTACCAGCGCTCCCAGTATGGCCGTATTAACGATCACCAGTCCAGCCACGATCAGCTCGAGGTCCTGGCATACCCTGGTGGCGTCGGCCGTGGCTATGTTGAACTCGCCTTTTACCCCGATGTCCCTGGGAGCGAGCGGGGAATTTACTATCAGCCAGCCGTTCTTGCCCAGTCCCTGGGTCACATCCGGGTATTTCAGCAGCGTATGATCGAGCACAACTACGATGGCGGGATATTCTACCTGCGATACCACCAGTACCGGTTCGGTCGATATGCGGGTCGAAGCGCTGACCGGCGCGCCGCGTCTCTCGGCGCCGAAGGACGGCGCTGCAGTTATGCCCTTGAATCCTTTCTGGTAGGCCGTCTGCGCGATAATCTTGGCAGCTGTGATCGCGCCCTGGCCGCCGCGCCCGTGCCACCTGATTTCCAAAGGTTTGTTATCGAGGGAAGACTTAGCAGCCATCAGCAATTTCTCTCACAGCTCAATAAATAGACAACGAAGATATATGTTAAACCCTGTTCAAAGCCTGTGTCAAACAGTAGCGCTGTTATCGGCAAAGGTTATTTATTCTTATCTGTGTTGGGTATAATGCAGACCAGTTTAACCGTACGGTCCCCTATATTGAGGATGCCGTGTATCTCGTTAGCCGGTATAAAAATGGCGTGTCCGGGCTTGAGCGGCGTCTCACCGTCCTTGTGTTTGACCGCCGCCGGGCCTTCCAGTATAAAAATCTCGTGCTCCCAGTCGTGCTGGTGGAAGGGTGTATTGCTGCCGGGCTCTATCTCGAAGATGCGCATAATGAAATTGGGAGCACCCTCCTTCGGTCCCGCCACGACGTGCATGCGCACGCCGGCCACAGCTTCAACAGCTTCGACTTCTTTGTAATGATGAACTTTCATGGCAACCTCCGCTTATGCTTATGGAATTATAGCTTAAATAAGGCGCGCGCCTTCAGCTCGTCTTCGTGTGTGACCAGCCATTTGCGGTATCTTCTCCAGTTCGGGCAGTAATGCTCCACCATGTCCCAGAACCTCCGGGAATGGTTCATGTGCCTGAGGTGGGACAGCTCGTGAACAACAACGTAGTCGATGATCTCTTCCGGCGCTGTCAGCAGTTTCCAGTTCAGCGTCAGGTTGCCTGCCGGCGAGCAACTGCCCCAGCGTGTCCTCTGTCCCCGGATGAAGATGGCCCTGTAATGCAGTCCCATGGCCTGCTGGAAGCTGTCGGCCTTTTGTGCGAATATCGTTGCGGCCTGCTCCCTGTACCACTTCTCGAGTATTGCCGGTATCGCCCCGTCTCTCGTTCCGGTGTTGATCAGCAGTTTATTGCCGCGCAGCACGACCGATGATGTCGGAAATTTGGCGGCGCCGATGTCTATCTCGATCGGCCTGCCCATGAAATATAGCTTGTCGCCCTGTCCGGGCTCAGGTGTAAAAAGCGGCAGTTGAACAGGTTCGTTTGAGGGCAGGTGCCTCAATATCCAGCGTGACTTCTGCCGCAGTATATCCAGCACCTGTTGCTGCGTGTATTTTCTGGGCACAACCACCGTCAGTCCCGTTTCACTGCGTATCTCCAGCCTGATGCCACGCGTGCGCTGGCTTTGCTTCAGACTGTAACCCACGGATCTGCCCATCAGATCGACTTTATTCTCCCCTATCAGGGTTAGGTGTCGGTTTCGCTTGATTCTGGCGCTCATACTACTCAATTCGCAGGTACTGACTAAACAGCCTACACAATTATAATTGATTACAGGATGATGGTGGAGTAAAATGCAAACTCGATTCAGGCTCTTCTGTGATTTTAGGATAATGCCGATATGAAATGTCTTATCCTCGCCAGCGGTTTCGGCACCAGGCTTTACCCTCTGACCATCAACCAGGCCAAAGCGCTTCTCCCCTACAAAGGCAAGCCCATGATCAACCATATCGTGGACAGGGTGCCCCGGGACATCGAGATACTGGTTAATGTAAACAAGAAGTTCGAGCCTGATTTTCTCCATTGGAGCAGCAGGCAGGGCCGGGATATCACAATCTGTGTCGAGGACGTCAAATCCGATGATGAGAAGCTGGGCGCCATCGGTTCGCTGAACTACTGGATAAAACAGAAAAATATCACGGAGGACCTGCTGCTTTTTGGCGCCGATAATTATTTTGAGTTCGACCTTGCCGGCTTCATGGCCGCATATGACGGCCGGCATGTTTTGGTAGCCGTGTATGATGTAGGCCAACCTTCCAGGGCTACGCAGTATGGTGTGGTGAGGGTCGAAGGTGACCGTATTATCGAGCTCGAGGAGAAGCCGGCCGTGCCCAGGACCAGTCTGGTATCCACGGCCTGCTGGATATTACCGCCCAGGGTGTTTCCCATTATCAGCGCGTTCTGTGAAAAAACCGTTCGCGATAACCTGGGATTTTTCATCACCCATCTGGTGGGCGTCGATACCGTGAAGGCCTACCGGTTTAAAGAGCTGTGGATCGATATCGGCAATCTCGAGATCTATCACGCGACTAAATGATCAGATGTATTGCTTCGCCCGGCCGTTTATGATTGTTGTAGAATAATTAGTAAACAAAGTTATATTAGTATTAGTTATTCAAAAGGGGGCGCCTTTATGGAAGATGTTGAAAACATGGTTAGGACCACCATCAGCCAGATCGAAAAGGTACTCAGCAGCAAAACGGTCATCGGTGAACCCATTACTGTGGGTGAAACGACACTCATACCTTTGCTCACGATGGGATTCGGTTTCGGCGCTGCGGGCGGCGCGGGAAAAACGGATTCAAAGCAGAGCGGTGACGGCCTTAAAGGCGGGACGGGCGGTGCTGGTGGTATGCGCCCTATAGCGATAATCGTCATTGATAAGGAAGGGGTGCGCATAGAGCCCATCAAGAGCAGCGTGGCCGCTGCTCTTGAGAAGCTGGGTGAGAAGGTTCCCGGCGTGGTTGAAAAGATCGCCGACAAATGGGGTGAACGCAAGAAGGAGTGACCATTGACTCCGCTCATAGTTGTTGTTGCAGTTCTTGCACTGTTAGTGCTGTTGCTGGCGCTTCCCCTGGGGATACGGCTGTCTGCCAGCTTCCACGGCAGCGCCTTATTCAGTGTGCGGATCAGGTTTCTATTCGGCCTCCTGTCATGGCAGGTATCCTCCGGACGCGCTCCGGGAGACAGGTCATCTGAAGCTGAAGCCGGGAAGTCAGGATTCCGCACCATGTCACGTATGCTGGAGGCGGCGCAAGTCAAAGGCCTCGGCGCAAAAATCGGGCTGCTCTGTAAACGGATCTACAGGCAGGTGAAAATACGTTCCATTCAGTCGGACCTGAGGGTCAGCCTGGGCGACGATTATTACACCGGTATGCTGGCGGGGCTGCTGATACCTTCCAACCTGTACCTGAATCAGAGCTTCGATGGTTTAATCCTGGTCCGGCCCGCATTTGAGGAGGACCTTTTTGTTGAGGGGGATATCTGCAGCGATCTGCAGGTCCGCCCACTTCAGGTGCTTATACCCTGCCTGGGATTCGCTTTTTCCCCGGAATTTCAGCTGGCATATAAAATAGTCGCCGGAGGCTCATGCACAAGGAAGTAGTCAGCTGCCAAGAGACGCGCGAGATTTCTGGGATCAGGCTGACTCCCATAGTCAGGTCGACCCTGACCTGGGTGGATATCGGCGGGGCTGTCACATTTTATGCCAATAGTCAGCCCGCCTACCTGCTGGTTGAACGCCATCCTGATATGAGGGTGTTGAGGGCAAGCGGCGAAGAGATTACTTTTCAGCAGGTGTACTCCGAGTGTCCCGTCATCAGAGAAGCTCTTGCTGAGCGCTTCCCTGCTCTTCCGGCGCAGGGGAATTAGCGATGGCTACGACAGCCTGTCTCCTGTAGCGTGGTTTTCTCCTCGGGTGTTTTCTCGCCCCCGCTGTCCAGAGGCCTGTGAAAAACTTGCTGTCGAGCTGGTGTAAAAAGTCGGCCGAGTTTATCAGGTCCCGCGAAGCGGCGTTCTCGAAATAGGCCACTTCAACGTGTTTGCCCATGTTTTTAACGACCTGCACTGTGTAGTTAAAGTCCGAATCTCCGCTGACCAGCACGGCCGTATCGTACGTATTATTGGCGGCGAAGTACAGCAGGTCGGTGGCCAGCATAACGTCTATGCCGCGCTCGACCGGAATGCCCTGGGAAAGCTTGGTCGTGCCCAGCCTCAATTCCAGATAAGGCGTCTTGCGCAGCGTCTCCAGAAACTCCTGCTGCTCGCGTGAGCCTTCCGATCCTTTGCTGGACTCCTGCAGGACATTGTAGTAGTAGGTACGGATCAGCTGCCTGCTGCCGCACAGCTTTTTAGTGAATTCTCCGAAGTTGAGGTCGAAGCGCTTGAAATTGTTTTTCAGCGAGTGGTAAAGGTTGCTGCCATCAATAAAGATAGCCACCCTTTCATTCATATATATTACTCCTCTCGATATTACCCCGCCCCTTACACAAATGATGCGGTGAAATATGCATATATATTATTATCTTAAGCAATTATACTTGAAATCAGTCGGATGGGGTATATCATGGAACAGAAGGAGCTGATTTCTCAGCTGCAACCCACAGCCTTTGTCCATCCGTAATGAACTCGATATTTCCACGGGATGCGGTAACGAAAATCTTGTCTGGCGGCATTTTGGCCAAAAGTCGTTCGAGCGTCTCCCGGTTGGGATGTCCGAAGCGGTTCATCTCGCCGGCCGAGATGGCTGCCGACGCGGGATCGACGATGGTGATGAACTCGTCCGAGCTCGAGCCTTTGCTTCCGTGGTGTGCTACTTTGAGGACATCGCTGCGCAGGTCCGCCCTTCTCCCGGCCAGGTACTGTTCGGCCTCCATACCGATATCGGAGCATAGCAAAAAACTCACTTCCCCGTACGTAACTCTGATTACGATGGAATTGTTGTTGATATCGTCGTCGGTGCCTTTGAAAGGCTCCGCCGGGGGATTGAGCACCGTCAGGCAAAGCTCCCCTGAGCTCAATTGCCTGCCGCAGGCCAGGGTATATGAAGCGACCTTCTTATCACGCGCTGTTTGAACTATCTCGCCCGGCAGTACAGCCTGGCTGGAGGAGGGAGGAATGCCCATAGAAGGGATGTTGTAGCGTCTCAGCAGCTCAAGTGCGCCGGCTATGTGGTCGGATTGAAGCTGCGTCAGTATCAGCATATCGATCTGCCTGTCCCAGAAGGGCAGTTTCTTGCCCAGTTGAACGCAGGCTGAGGCAGGATCGGGGCCGGCGTCGATCAGTATATTCCGGCCGTGCGCTGTCCTGATTAATATACATTCGCCCTGGCCGACATCCAGCACGTTTATATGAAGCCTGCCGTCCGGCAATGAGAAAAAGGCGGTCCATACAAGCATATTGCCTGCCAGCAGGACGGCCAGCGCGGGATAGACGACGGGACTGAAGTTGGTTGACCTGAGTTTTCCCGCCGTCTGGCGGGCCTTATCCAACCAGGACCGAATAGAACTCCGGATGTTCTGCCTGTATTTGATGCAGACCAGCAAAAGTCCCGGCGCAGCGTAGTAGGCCGCTGCCTGCCAGGGCTGTAATGCGATGTTGCGAATGTAAGCCACGGGAATTGAGCTGAATACCTGGACTACCAGCAGGAAATACGACAGGAACAGCCAGGCGATCCAGCCGAGAAATATTCCCGCGGGAGGCCATACCAGGCCGGCTGTTGATGTAAGAAGCGACGTGATGATTATGCCGGGGAAGGATGGCATGGCGAAGAAGGTGGCCGGCGCGCTGACCATGGAAAAGGAGTGAAAACTGAGCGCGGTCAGGGGCCAGGTGGCTATTATTGCAGCCAGCGTTGTTGCGAAGCTGATGACAACCATTTTTTTCAGCCCGGCGACATACCTGTTTTGCCTTCCTCTCATTTGCGGGCTGGCGTACTCGATTAAGGGGGGGGCTATTAGAATTAGGCCAAGCATGGACATGAAGCTGAGCTGGAAGCTGACGTCCCACAGGACGCGCGGCTCCACAGCGGTCATGAGTGCGGCCGCCAGCACCAGGGCCGCCAGCCCGTTGCGCTGCCTGCCCAGAAGCTCAGCAATCAGGAACACGCTGCCCATCATGGCCGCCCTGACCATGGTCGCCGGCATACCAGTAAGCACTGTGTATAGCCAGATGAAGGACAGCGATATCCAGAAATAAGCTCTGTTTTTTCGGCCGAACATCCAGATACCCAGTGCCAGCACCATGCCCAGCAGTATGGTCAAATTCATACCCGAGATAGCGATCAGGTGTGTCGTGCCGGTTATATAGAATGATTGCAGGAGGTCGGCGGGCAGGCTGCCGCGCAGTCCCAGCAGTATCGCGCGGGCCAGCGAGCTCTGCGGTTCAGGCAGGCATACTAATAGACTGTTCGACAGGCTGTTTCGCAGACTGTAGACCCAGGCCAGCGGCGGCCATCCTTTATCTACGGCAATGACGTTCACCGACGGGTAATTCATGGTTGAATAAATACCTTTAGTGGCCAGGTAGCCGCGATAATCGAAATCATCGAATTGAGGCGGGCTCTCCAGTTTGCCTCTCAATCTGAGCATATCGCCGTACTGGTAGGAGTGGTAAAAAGGCAACCGGACCAGCACGCCTCCCTCGATCGGCGAGGAATTGTCGGCTGTACTGATGCTGCTCGCAGCCAGCTTGAATTCGAGCGATTTCCCTCTCACCTCGGGCTGGTCGTCGACAGTTCCTTCCAGCGACACGGTACCTCGTTCGTTATAGAACTGCGCCTGTGTACTGTTGAGCGTATGTTGAGAAGCGTGATAGATCAGGGCGCCGCCGGGAAAAACCAGCAGGCATGCGGCCAGCAATATCAGCAGCCTGCGGTATCGGGGCACGAAAATTGCTGCTGCTATAGCGGGCAGGGGTAGCGCCAGCATCCAGACTGAAGCGGTGATAATTGAGCCTGCAAATATGCCCGCTATCCAGGCGATGCTGACATACACAATGGGCATGTTTCTTTATTCACCCACGGAGACGTAAGCGCGAAGGTCATCGATCGCAGTTTTGCCGAAGCCTCTGATTTTGAGCAGGTCGTCCACGCTATGGAAGGGTCCGTTGGCTATGCGGTATTCGACGATCTGGGCCGCCTTGCCCTCGCCTATTCCGGGCAGTGCCTGCAGCAACCAGCTGTCCGCGCGGTTAAGGTCCACCTTCTGGGGTCGGGTGGTCTCTCCTCTGGCCGGAACATAGATGGATACGCTGCTGACGTCCGCATTGTCCGCGACGCCCGCCGCCGAAATGAGCGCTGTCAGCGTATCGCCCGGCCGTGCAGCATAGATGCCGGGGCGCGCCACGCTGCCGCCTATATACACGTCGCCGTCGATGTCGGACTGTCTTGAATCGCTGAGGATTATCTCGGTCGGCTGGAGCTGTACCAGGCGGATGCAGAAAAATACTATGCCTGTGATGAGGCAAACTGCCAGCAATGCTGCTATAATAAGCCACATTTTCTCGCGGATACCCGTCATTGACTCCCCCTCCTCACGAGTAGTTAAGGTGTTGGTGGCGATAGAATTGTAACATATATGAATAACGAAAAGGCGATTGCGGTAAACAAAAAGGCTTACCATGATTACCATATACTGGTAAGCTACGAGGCCGGCATTGCGCTCAAAGGCTCGGAGATCAAGTCCATCAGGATGGGAAGGGTCAATATACGGGACGCCTATGCCAGGCCCGAGAAGGGCGAGCTGTGGCTGTACAACTCGCATATTGCCGCATACCAGGCGGGCGGCTTCAATACGCACGAGCCCGACCGGCGGCGCAAGCTTTTGATGCACCGCAGCCAGATAGACGAGCTGGAGCAGACGGCCAACCAGAAAGGTTTGACTCTGATACCGCTGCGGATATATATTAAAAACGGGATCGCGAAGCTGGAGATAGGAGTAGGCAGGGGCAAGAAGCAATTCGACAAGCGCGAAACTATCGCCAAGCGTGAGACCGACCGGATTGTGGAGCGGGCCATGAAGACGGGGGCCCGCAAAGCACGTTAATAACTTAATATGGGGGCGCGTGGCTTCGACAGGGAAGAGCCTACAGTATGGCAGGCCGAGGTGCCATCCACCTCGTAAATCAGGTGGCGAAACACAACTGCCAACGAAGCAGTTCCAGTAGCAGCCTAACTAGGCCGCTCGTCCAACCTTTCCTCATCCCGGTGGGATAGGATTGGGCGACGAAATGCCGGGATGCGCCTGTCCCGATGCTGATAAGGACTGGCTAAGATTTAATCAGCTGGCCCGGACATACTCCGTTTGCAGAGGGTGACCGGGCGAGTATAAAGAGCAGACTAAGCCTGTAGAAGTGCTGGCAACTTTTTTCTGGACGGGGAGTTCGACCCTCCCTCGCCTCCACCAAGAAATTAAAAGCTAAAATCCCATGGGATTTTAGCTTTTATTTATCTAAAAACAAGTATTTAATACCTAAGATAGATGTATGTTATAATTCGCCGCTTGCTGTTAACGGGGTATAACCGTGATTGATGAGATATTACCGGGTATCTATTGTATAAAGGTACCTCTTCCTAAAAACCCCCTAAAATACACCAATTCATACCTGATCAAAGGGGAAGACAGGTTCCTCCTGATTGATACCGGCATGAACTTGAACGAGTGCAGGCTGGCGCTCGAGTCCGGCCTGCAGAAACTGGATGTAGATCTCAATAAAACGGACTTCTTCGTTACGCATATTCATCATGATCACCTGGGATTGGTGTCAACCATGGCTACCAGAACTTCAAAAGTATTTTTCAATCCGACAGAGGCTGCCATATTGACAAACGTATCGTACAAACAGCGGTGGACCTCAATGATGGAATTTTACATTGCCAATGGTTTTCCGGAAGAGGCCGGCAAGGCCTGGATAGCCAATCCCCCCATCTCTCTTTTCGGCCCAAAACTGGCATCTTCACTGATCATGCTTTCTGATGGCGATAAAGTGGAAATAGGTGATTATAGATTCGTTTCCATCCATGTCCCGGGACATTCGCCCTGTCATACCTGCCTTTATGACGAAGATAAAAAGCTGTTATTCTCAGGAGACCATATACTCTTCGATATCACCCCCAATATCACATGCTGGCCCGAGCTGAGCAATGCGCTATATGATTATCTGAAGAGCCTGAAAAAGATAGACAAACTGGAGGTAAACCTCGTCCTTCCGGGACACCGGAGCTCCCGACATACTTTGCACAAACGCGTTGAGGAGCTTTTTGAACATCACAAAACAAGACTGGATGAAGCATTAGCTGCAGTGGCAGACGGTGATAAGACCGCTTATCAGGTGGCTCCCCATATCAGGTGGGACCTTTCATATAAAACCTGGGAGCAGTTTCCCATAGCTCAGAAGTATTTTGCTGTGGGAGAGACCATCGCCCACCTGGAATACCTGGTGGGCGAAAACAAGCTCAAGACGGAAAAGACGGACGGGACAATAAGATACGTCCTCGCTTAAGTCTTAAGCGGCCCCGGCAGACACTTTACTGCCCGATGTAAATGTCCTATCATCAAGTTAAACATTGACTGCTTGAGGATAAAGGGATGCGTTTCCTGCGCCTGTATACCATCATAATTGCCGTTTTGTTTGTTCTTGGTTGCGTGCCGCCGGTAGATAAGCCGGCTGACAATAGTACCTTACCAGCGTCAACGCGTAAGATTGTATATAGCATGAAAGGCGTGGGTATCGACCTGCCGCAATCGGACTTCGTGGACATGAAAAACACCGGGATTGAGGTGCTGTCGACCGAATGGGGCATGGAGCAGGATATCGACCATGCCAGGAGGTTCCTGGACCAGGCGCAGGCCGCGGGATTGAAGGTCGTAATGGACGGCGGGTTCAGTTATACGGCCTGGGGATTTACCGATGACGACTGGGAAGGTTCGCCGGCCGGCAAAAGGCCTGTATGGCAGAAGGAGCGCGTGCAGCACTGGATAAATGCGCTCAAAGACCATCCTGCCGTCTATGCCTGGGATATCTGCAACGAGTTCGGCGAGAATCTTCCCAGCGGCGCGGGCATGCCCGGCTCGGACTGGCCGCAAAGCATGATTACGCTTGAACAGTTAAAGCAGGCCAGGGCTGATGTGCTCGAGGCGGACAACACCAGGCCCATACATCTAAGGACTTACGAATGGGATACCAATGACCGGACCGCCTTTATCCAGTCTATCCTCGATGCCGGGATAGCCGACATAATCTCTTTGAACCTTTATTCCAACTATCTGGACAACGGTCAGCTGCAGTGGCCCGATGTGATTGCTGATGCGGGACAACGCTGCGTGACCCAGATAAAACAGAGGGCGCCGCAGACAAAGGTCTGGCTGTCCATTGCTACGTTTGAAGATGATGGCATCTTCCAGCGGCCCACGCCGTCAAGCGTGGCCAGGGATATAAAATACGCTAATGAGATCGATGGGCTGGACGGCATCTCCTTTTTCTGCTGGGGCCCCGTCAATCAGTGGGATGAGAAGAACAACTGGTACCTGCCGAAAACGGGCGCCGATCTCTGGAGCATAATCAAGGAGAAGATCAAAAAGGCCGGACCGTAAAGCCGTCTCCGGTCGTAGGCGGACAGGCGGATTATCTGCCTTCCGCCCAGGATTCCTCCCTTGGATCGGCCCCGCCTCTCAGCTGGCCTACCTCGTGATCTCTTATTATCGCGTCAGCGGCCCCGTATTTATTGTCCCAGGTATCGCCCACCTCTATTTTGTATCTCATGGACTCAAGCTGTTTGCCGATCTTGTTGTACAATGGCAGCTCGAGGCCGATGGTGCCGGGCTTATACACGTTAGGGGCGAACGAATCGGGGAAGTTGAAGGACTGGAAGCGCGGCTCATTGATGGCCTCCTGGGGGCCCATGCCGAATACCACGACATTGAGAAACACCTGTACGTTGGTCTGCGTTTGCGTATCTCCGCCCGGTGTACCGAAGCTCATGAACAGCTCGCCGTCTTTGAGGGACATGCAGGCGTTGGGCGTGATACGTGGCCTTTTGCCCGGCTGGAGCGCGTCAGGATGCTGCGGATCCAGGCGGAACTGGTTCATGCGGTTGCCCAGCGTCAGGCCGGTGCCCGGAACCATGGGCGTCTGCGGGAAGTCGCTGGGGGTTAACGAAACGGCGTTTCCTTCAGAGTCCACCACGCAGATATAGCTGGTATCCTTGCCGAACTGTAGCTCGGACCCCTTGAAGTTTTCAAATTCGGCGGTTTGGGAAGGGACCGACGGGGCGGTCTCACCCTGGTATTTCCAGGGATTGCCTGAGGGAGGCATCTTTCCGAATGCCGCGTCCGGCGTCATCAGCATGCGCCGCTCCTGCGCGTAACGGGGATCAAGCAAACCTGCCACAGGAACCTTGACGAATTCCGGATCGCCGAAATATGCCTCCCTGTCCGCCATGACAAGCTCGATGGCCTGCAGCACCGTATGCACGTATTGAGGCGAGTTATGCCCCATGCTTTTCAGGTCGATGCCGTCCAGCATCTGCAGGACCATGGGAGTTACCGCGCTCTGGTTCCATGTCTGATTGGCGTAAATGGTATAGGGTCCGAAGCTGCCCTGCAGCGGCTGCTCCCAGTGGCCGCGGTAGTTTGCCAGATCCTCCGTGGTGAAGAGCCCTCCCTTTTCTTTGTGGAAAGCCACGATTTTTTCAGCTATTGGGCCTTTGTAAAATGTATCGCGTACAGCCATCAGCCCCTGCTGGCGCGTCCCGCCCCTGGCCAGCACGTCTTGCTCAGCTTTGCCCATGAGCTCAAATGTATCCGCCAGTTCCGGGCGCCGGAATATCTCGCCGTGGTGAAGCGGTCGCCACCACTGTCCGTCCAGGTATACCTGTGAGTTATAAGGCATGAGTATGGTGAATCCGAGGCGCTCCACCAGGCTGAGGTTAAGGTTCTTGAGCATGGTATCGTGCACAGGGAAGCCTTCGCGTGCCAGCTTGATGGCGGGGGCGCTCAATTCGGTGAACGATCTGGTGCCGTATTTATCCAGTATCGAGACGATCACGTCGGGTGAGGCGGGCAGTAGCTGCGACCAGATATCCATCTTGGGCACGGTCTTCCATCCGCGCGAGGTAAACAGCTCGATGGTGGCCTTTGCGGGCGCAGTCCCGGCGCCGGTGTAGCTCTCCACTGTCCCGGTCCTGGCATCGTAAATCAGGATTGGTGCAACGCCCGGAAATGAGGCCGCCTCACCATAAGTTACGTTGAGCGCCAGCAAAGCCGCCACTGCGCCGTCCACGGCATTGCCGCCGTTCTGCATCACCTGCAGCGCAGCCTGTGTGGCCCAGGGCGTGCCCGTGGCCGCCATGTAGTTATATGAGATAACAGCGGGGCGGTCTACCTTATGGGGATCATTAAATGCCATTGTCTCCCTCGGCCCTTTGGGCAATGCCAGATAGATGATTCCCAGTATCAGGATCAGGCCGGCCACAATCACACCGGCCCATATGAGAAATCGTAAGAAGCGTCGTTTCTTCATAATAATCGTCCTTGCCTCCAGCCAACATCAATTCTGCCTTCGTGAATCCATTATAAATCAGCGGAAAGCGGGATGCACAAAGGGGGACTTGACAAAAATGGACTGCCTGTTTTATAATTCGAGAAATGTCGAAACAAAGGACGCTCAGCGATACTCAATACGCGGAAATTTTTAAAGCGTTATCCAATCCGCATCGGCTGAAGATTTTCATGCACCTGGCAGGCTGCGGATCAAATAATTTGCTTTGCTGCGCGGATGATAAGGCCAGGGAGTGTATAGGAGACCTGGGAAGCAATCTGGGCATAGCTCCTTCGACTCTTTCGCATCACATGAAGGAACTGTACCGGGCCGGCCTCATACGGACCAACCGGCAGGGACAGCGCATCGAATGCTTTGTCAATCCGGATGTGCTGGATACCCTGTCCCAATTTTTCAGCAGAGGCGGCGCTAAGTAAAAATTTTTAAGGCTATAATTCGACTTATGTCGAAAATTAGTAATAATAAAAGAGGAGTAATAAAGTGGAAAAGGAAAACACAGCAAAGGAAGGAACCAAGGGGGCACAGGCGGAACAGGACACGGGTAAATTCTCAGAGAAGTTCATGGACTGCTGCGGAGCTATGTCCGGATCGGGCGAGATGTCCGAGAAAATGAAGGGTTTCTGCGGCGGTATGATGGAGAAAATGAAGGACTGCTGCGGCGGCAAAGATTTCTCCTACGAAACGGTAATGAAAAAATGGGCGAATTGCTGCGAGACCGGCGACAAGAAGAAATAGACAAGGGACAATACAGGGAGTGTGGACAAAATCGGCACCTGGTTTGATTTACTGAGCCAGGTACGCTGAAGTCAACTAATGAACGGAGGTATCGAAATGAGCAGGTCCGGTAATGCCATCACTACATTCAGCAAGGGCTTCAACTGCACACAGGCCGTCTTGTCCAGTTTCAGCGAGGAATTCGGCCTGGATCGAGTTACGGCATACAGGGTCGCCGCTGCCTTTGGCGGAGGTATGGGACACATGGGGCACACCTGCGGCTCGGTGACCGGTGCCTTTATGGTGATCGGTCTGAAATACGGGCTGACAGTTGCCGACGGCTCACAGTCGCACTGGGAGGCGTTCAGCGCAGTCCGGGAGTTCGTTGAAGAATTCACCAGGCGCAACGGTTCAATTGTCTGCAATGACCTGCTGGGTTTCAATATCGACGACCGCGCCAAATTTCGCGAGGCAATGAAGCAGGGCATACCTCAAAAGATCTGCCCCAAACTCGTGCGCGACGCGGTCGAGATCACGGAGGGCCTGCTGCAATAGCCGGCTGGCGCAGGCGCCTGGTACTTAACGGTCCTGATTGGAGTTATATGCTTCGATATACCGCTCAATGGCCTTGATCATAAGCTTCAGGTTGTCCTTATTCACGCGTTCCGGGTTGTCCGCCGTGCTGTGGAACCAGCCTTCCCCTGGCCCGGGCAACCCGGAATTGCCCACCGTGACCGCAGGGATTCCGGCCGCTAAAAAGCGCTGCGCGTCGTCTGTGATCGCGGGACGTGACTCAATCGTCATGCCTGACACATCTTTCCAGGCGGCGCCCACTCTGTCGATAAGCAGGGGGTCAGTATCGTAGAATTTCAAGAACTCGCCGTCCCTCTTCCAGTAGACCATGTTCCCGTTCTGTCCCACCAGTTCGAGGTTTATCAGACTGATGGGAACGGCAGGTTTCTCTCCACCGCCGAACCTCTTTCTCAAATAGGCATCTGCGCCCTGCAGGTTAACCTCTTCACCTGATGTCAATAGAATTGTTACATTGCTGTGCCCGGTATCGACCATCCCGTCCTGAATGTCCCTGGCCATGACCAGCAATGCTGCCACCGAGCTCCCGTCGTCCACTGATCCATAGCTCTGTTTGTCCGGAGGTATGAAAATATATCCGCCGAAGCCCAGGAAGACGAGACCCCAGTAGGCGACGACCATCCCGGCCAGGACGAGCGTCACTACCGTCACGGCCTTTTTTCTGAGGGCAGCATAGCGTTTGATAAAGAAAGTAAATACGGCAATGGCCAGGCCGATGGCAACGGCCAGAGGTATGAAGGCGTAGATCCTGGAGCGCTGTATGTGGTCCCAGAAATCGGTCTTGGAATCGTAATGTGCCGCAAAGACCAGTTCCCTGGCCGGATTTGGAACGGTAAAGTTGATGACGATGTTTTCGCCTCCCCTGGTTATCAAGCCAGTGACGACCGGTACAAAAAGCTCGAACTCCAGAATAAGCACCACAGGTATAACCAGCGCCACAATAAGGGCGGCCAGTGGCTTCCGTTTGAGCACGAAGATAAAGAAAAGGACGGCCAGCAGCACTATAGTCAGGCCGACCAGCAGCTGCATATACGGACGTAACGTGAATTCCTGAACGGTGTAGGGAACGCTCCAGGAGGACAGCAGCGCTTTAATGTATGCCGCCGTTTGACCCAGTGCGTCGCTCTGGTTGGGGCGTGGAACAGACAGGTGAGCCAGTATATCCGCAAGGTCCATAACAGCCTCCGTAACTCCCGTTCTGAATATGAGTTAAATCATGCCTGCATCTGCTCTTTGATTATGCGGCGTATCTCGCGCTTGAGTATCTTGCCCAGGCCGGTCTTGGGCAGGGAGGGCATGAAGAAAATCCTGGCCGGGACCACAAAGTGGTGCAGGTGCTCGCCCAGGTACTTGATCAGCTCTTCTTCAGTTGCCTGCTGGCCCGGTTTGAGCACCACCGCTGCGCCGACGTTTTCACCGTACGTCTTGTCCGGTATGGCAACTACAGCGCATTCCAGCACAGCAGGATGCTTGAACAGCCAGCCTTCCGCCACGCCGGGATCGATGTTTTCTCCACCCTTGATGATGAGGTCCTTCTTCCTGCCCGTGATATAGAGTTCACCATCTTCATCGATCCTGCCGAGATCGCCTGTGTGCAGCCAGCCGTTTTTAATTGCCTCTTTCGTTTCCTTGGGCTTATTGAGATATCCTTTGGTCACAACCGGACCCTTGCAGATTATCTCCCCGTCGCTGCCGCGCGGCACCTCTTTATCCTCATCATCCACGATTTTAAGTGCCAGGCCCGGCATGGGGAATCCCACGCTGCCGGGTTTACGCGGCCAGTCCCTGCGCTGCCTGGCGATCGATCCGCCAACCTCGGTGCATCCGTAGCCCTGGGTTATCTCCTTGTGAAAGACAGTCTCGGATTGTTTCATGGTTTCCATGGAAAGAGGTCCACCCGAGCAAATCAGCAGGTCCATGAAGGACAGGTCATCTTTCTTGGGGTCCGCTACCATCATCATAAATATCAGCATGGTGGGAACCACCGGTATCACTTTGACCTTATATTCCTTCAACGCGTCCAGCACCTTTCTCGGGTCGAAAGGCGGCATGAGGATATTTACGAATCCGGAGAAATAGCCTTCCAGACAGCTCAGGACTCCGTAAATATGATTCATGGGTATGGTGGTCAACAGCGGCTCCAGGTGGTTGCCACCCCATACCGAGGTACCCGTCTTCATCTGGCTTTCGAGGTTATGGTGGGTCAGCATCACGCCCTTGGGGAACCCGGTTGTACCCGAAGTATACATGAGTATAGCCATATCCTCTTTATCCACATCCGTCACATCCGGCGTTCCAGGCTTCTCGATCAGGCCGCTGTAGGGCACGATATCCGGGGCCGTTTCCTTCCCTACCAGGATTATCCGTTCAATGGTCTTCAACCCTGCAGCCGCCTCGCGCACCTTGGGAAGCAGCACGTCTTCCGTGATGACCACCTTGCAGGCTGAGTCTTCCAGTATGTAGTGGATCTCGGCGGCCGTGAGCATATAGATGATGGGCAGGTAAGCCGCTCCCATTCTGTTGACGCCGTTCATTATCTCGGGTATCTGGGGTATATTGCTTATGACCGAACCGATGATATCTCCCTTCTTAATGCCCGCCTTGCGCAGGCCCGCCGCCAGTGCCCGGGCGTTATCCAGTATCTGCTTGTTGGTCCACGATTTCTCGCCCTCCGGCCCCAGGAAAATGAACTGCCTGTATTCCCCGTACTTCCTTACGTTATCGTCCAGCCAGCGTCCGATATTGTTGCTCATCCTGCCTCCTCCATTATTTATATTTGGTTCAAGCCTGTCGGCACAAGGAACGTATTAAGATGGGAATATATGGATGCCCCAATAACCCAGGTATGAGAAGAGAATGTGCTTGGGCAACCTCCCGGCCGCGCCCACCAGCAGGAATTTCCACAGCGGGTACCTCAGCGCGCCCGCCGCCATCCCCGCTATGTCGAACAACGGATTGGGCAACAGTGATAATATAAAGATCGTCAGGCTGCCCCACTTCTTCATCCATCCTACCACTTTTTCATATTTCTCGGTATCTGCTATAGCCAGCCTGCCGCTGTATCCCAGTAAATAGCCGGTCGTTTCTCCCAGCGTTGCCCCCAGGCCCGAGGCTATGCCGATCCAGAGCGGGTCCCAAGGATTAACCGAAAGCGTCCCGATGAGCGATGTCATGGCGAGACCAGGTATGGGTATTATCAGCGTCGCCGAGGCGGCTGCGGAGATAACAAAGATTCCTAAATACTTGAGTTCGGGATGTTTGCCCAGCCAGAACGCGAATGACGCAATGTCGTCTCTCTGCCAGATGATAACTGCAATCAGCACTATCACCAGCACCAGCGATCCGATCTGAAGCAGCCTGTCCTTGCTCCAGAAACCGCTTCCCGGTGGGGGTGTTCCCTCCGGCAACGGGGTATCAGCTTTCTTTTCTTCGTCGCTCATATCTTGGGCAGCAGATCGGCGTATTTCTCGGTGCGGCTCAAGCCGGCTTCGGACTGCACCAGCCAGGTCATCCAGCAGAGTTCGATGGCGCGATATCCGGTCTGGGGCGCCATCTCTTCCACCATCCGGATAAATTCCAGGTCGCCGCCGGGACGTTCCATACCCGATATATCAAGTATCTCATAAATTACCTTTTTGACAATCTTGTCGGGCATAACAGTATCCACCCCGCCCATCATGCGCAGGTACTGGTAGGTATTGATTCCCACACCGCTGATGCTTCCTATGGGATCCGACTTCCAGCCCTTCAGCGGGGCATGCTTCGCCCAGTGTATCAGCGCATCACGGTCGTCCAGGCTGTTGCGGACCTGTGCTGACAGCAAATGGGCGGCAATCTTCCTGGCCACATGCCAGGAGCGCGCATTTTTCCATATTTTCCGCAGTTCCACGGTATCTGCGGCTGTCAGGTCCTCCAGCGTGCAGATCAGGCCGGTCTCGACATAGTTGCAGCGGAAGAGCTCGACTTTAGGCACTACCGACTGGAAGTAGTTCAGACCGATTGAATCGAATGCGGCATCGATGACCATCAGCAGCGCGCTGCTATGCCAGCGGGCGCTTTTCAGACAGCGGTCGCAGTGCTCATGCACCATCGGCACACGGCGCATGTAGCTTTCGATCGTTTTTTTCAAAAGTCGATGCTGATTTTTCACACCGCTCCCATGACAACCTGGAATGTGATTTCGAATTATAGCATGCTGTTGCGACTGGCGGTGAAAACAGCGGATTTTGCTGTTGCACAATGATTGTAAGATGTTTTATTCTTAATACACGAAGTAAATAATTTCTGCGAGGGGTTATTATGTCCGGACATTCCAAGTGGGCGCAGATTAAGAGGCAGAAGGGAGTGGCTGATTCGCGGCGTGGGGCCATGTTTACCAAGCTTACGCGCGAGATCATTATCGCTACCA
>Ga0209609_10000345_pt1 | contig 27840 bp, 28 predicted proteins | sample LakKivw325mmetaG_FD_184136 | JGI IMG/M metagenome (GOLD analysis project Ga0209609, IMG submission 184136) | Anoxic lake water microbial communities from Lake Kivu, Rwanda to study Microbial Dark Matter (Phase II) - Lake Kivu water 325m metaG... | ecosystem: Environmental > Aquatic > Freshwater... | reverse complement strand
TCGAAGAGCGTTACAGAGAAAGATACAAATCAGGGGACACTCCTTGGGACCTCAGCCAGCCAGATTTCAATCTTATCGAAGTTGTGACCAAAAAACCTATTCTGAGCTGCAAAGTCTTAGATATTGGCTGTGGAACCGGAGACAATTCCATATGGCTTGCCCAGAACCGCTTTCAGGTTATTGGTACTGACACTTCGGAGATTGCTATAGAGAAGGCAAAAGAAAAAGCTTCTAAAGCCAACGTTGAATGCGATTTCATGCTTGTTGATTTTCTTAAGAACAAAATTGAAGGTGCTCCTTTTGGTTTTGTATTTGACAGAGGCTGTTTTCACTCATTCAGTTCTGAAAGTGATCGAAGAAGGTTTGCCCAAAATGTCGCTACTCATTTGGAAGAAGCTGGCCTGTGGCTGAGTCTTGTTGGCAACGCTGATGAGCATCGCCAAGGTCCTGGTCCACCACAGCGGACTGCAGGAGATATAGTCTTGGCAGTAGAGCCTTATTTTAAGGTTCTTTCACTTACATCCAGCCATTTCGGATCTAATCGTCCCAATCCACCCAGAGCCTGGGTTTGCCTAATGCGGAAAAGGCGTTTTACATAAATGCTTGGCAAATCAATAATAATTTACCATATAACCAGTCATTGCAGTGGATACCGATGCGCTGCCACTGAACCGCGTCGTTAAGCTGAATTTATTAGGCTTGACAATAATTAAAAATTTTCATATCTTTATAAGCTTCGTGGGCCGTTAACTCAGGCTGGCAGAGTATCTGCCTTTTAAGCAGAGAGCCGCAAGTTCAAGTCTTGCACGGCCCATAAGTCCCCATCGTCTAGCTTGGCCTAGGACACCGGCCTTTCAAGCCGGCAACGGGGGTTCGAATCCCCCTGGGGACGCTTTTAAAAAAATGAAAAATCTTCGTTTGGGTATAATGGAAGGGTTTTTGACATAAAGTCAATCCATATAGGAAGTGCAGCAGTGGAGCCTGATTCTCTGTTTCCAAGATTTGTCTTTTTATCATAGCCAACCCATACAAGACACAGTACCTCTGGCGAAAAACCTATGAACCACGCATCTCTAAAATCATCCGTTGTGCCAGTTTTGCCAGCGAGAAAATAGGGCATTGTTGATGCTCTCTTCGCAGTTCCGTTTTTGATAACCCCCTTCATCATATCTACAAGAGTAAACATAGTTTCTGGTGAAACAATTCTTTCTTCTTGCTCTTCTTGAGTTTCTCTATTGTATATCTCTTCTCCGTCAATGGTTGCCATGTCTTTTACGGCCGTTGGTGGTATATATATCCCCCCCCTTGCAAATGTTGCGTAAGCAACTGCAAGATCTATGGGAGATATTTCTGTAGTACCAAGAGCTAAAGACAAATTTAATTCAAAGTTACTGTTGATATGTAATCTTTTTGCGAGGTCTATAACGTTTTCTATTCCAACCTTTTCAAGAAGTCTCACAGTTGCGGTATTTAATGAATTTTCAAGCGCTTTTCGCATAGTAACATTGCCAAAATATTCATTCTTATAGTTTTTCGGTTGCCACACTACCTTTGTATATGGATTTGTGAATGATAGTGGAGCGTCTCTTAATATAAGGTCCGGTTGGTATCCCTGCTCAAGTGCTGCCAGATATATGATGGGCTTAAAGGCAGAACCAGGTTGTCTCTTTGCCTGAACAGCTCTATTATAAGGAGATAATGAAAAATCTTTCCCCCCAATAAGGACCTTTATATCTCCTGTCTTAATTTCAACTGCGATAAGCGCCACCTCAGGTAACTCGGTAAGCTTTGGGTGCCTTTCTTTATATGATTTCAATCCTTTTTCTATTGCCTCATAAGCGTATTCTGTCATCTTGAGATTTATTGTGGTTTTTATATTAAGTCCAGCAATATAAAGTTCCTGGGGATCGTCCACGTACTCTTCAAGCGCCTGCTTTACATATTCAATAAAATATCCAGTCTTTTTCTCATAGGCCCTAAAGGGTGCAAGTACGAGTGGTGATTTTGTTGCCCTTGTGTATTCTTCGGGGTTTATGAAGCCAGCATCATACATTTTTTTGAGGACAATATTTCTTCTTTCCGTAGTTTTTGAAAGGTTTTTAAAGGGGGATAGTCTTGAAGGAGATTTTGTGAGTGCAGCGAGGGTTGCCGCTTCTTCAAGAGATACCTCACTTGCCTTTTTATGAAAGTATGTGTAACTTGCTGCTTCAACACCGTGTGCCCCTTCCCCGAGGTAAATGAGGTTTAGATACATATTGAGTATCTCGTCCTTTGAGTAAGTTCTTTCTATCTGTATTGAAAGAACAGCTTCTTCCATCTTTCTTTTTAAACTTTTTTTGTGGCTTAGATAGAGATTTCGTGCAAGTTGCTGTGTTATTGTTGAGGCCCCTTCAGTGATGCTCTTGCGGAGAATATTTTTATAAAGAGCCCGCATTATACTTCGCACATCAATGCCGAAATGGTGATAGAATCTTATATCTTCTATCGCTATAAATGCGTATTTGAGATGATTTGGCATTTCAGTAATGGGTATTGGAATCCGTTTTTCGACAAAGAGTTCTGCAAACAGGGTCCCATCATCTGCATAAAGTCTTGTTGCTGATTTAGGTTTATAGCTTTCAAGTTGTTTTACATCCGGTATTTCAAGGTAATTAACAAGGGCATATCCAAAACCAGCCCCAAAGATGGCAGGTATGATAAGAAATATTATAGTAAGTTTGATAACCCTTGAATACATGTGACAATATATTATACTTTATATCCCGTATGTTATCAAACGGCAATGAAGAAGGTTAAGGCTTAAGTTTAAGGTTTGAAAGTTTTTTTATGAATGAAAAGATAATTGCCATACTTGGTCCTACCTGTACAGGAAAATCTGAACTATCCATCTATCTGGCGGAGGAATTCAATGGAGAGATCGTAAATGCTGATTCCATGCAGATTTATAAGCATTTTGATGTCGGGACTGCCAAGCCAGACATTAATTTAAGAAGGAAGATCCAGCACCATTTAATAGATGTAGTTCAGCCATTTGAGGAGTTTAATGCGGCGATGTTTAGGGAAATGGCAGACACTTTGATAAAGGATATATGGTCTCGTAAAAGAGTGCCAATCCTTGTTGGCGGTACAGGTCTATATATAAAAGCATTGATATATGGTTTGTTTAAAGTTCAAAAAGATACAGGGTTGAGAGAAACATTAAGAAATAGTTATTCGGAAAATCCATTACAATTTTATGAGAAATTAAAGGAGATAGACCCTGAGTATGCTTTAAAAATAAGCTATAAGGATAAAATAAGGGTAGTAAGGGCGATGGAGGTTTTTTATCTCACTGGCATAAAGATGTCAGAGTGGGGGAAGAAGCACGGCTTTAAGGAAATAAGGTACAATGTACTTAAAATTGGTTTAAAAAAGGCAAGGGGTGAACTTTATTCAAGGATCAATAGCAGGGTTGAAGAGATGTTGAAAAAAGGCTGGGTGGAAGAGGTAAAACATTTACTTTCTATGGGTTATAAAGAAGATTTAAAGCCTTTTTCAGGTATTGGATATAGAGAGATACTGCTTTATATTAAAGGTTTCATTAGTTATGAAGATATGGTAAAAGATATAAAGAAGTATACAAGACACTATGCAAAGAGGCAGTATACGTGGTTTTCTCAAGAAAAGAATGTGTCTTGGCATGAGTATCCAGAAGAAAAAGAAATGATAACTGGCGAAGTGAGGGAGTTTCTTAAGGGATGGATTTGAGCAGGATAATAGAGGCAGTACTTTATTCCTCACCGCGACCTGTAACATTAAAGGGTCTAATAAAAAAGCTTGAGGTTTATTCATTGGAAGACATTCAAAAAGCTTTAAATGAATTGATAAAAGAATATAATTATTCAGATAGAGCACTTGAGATTGTGGGTGTTGCTGGTGGCTATCAGATGAGAACAAAACTGGATTACAGGGAGTGGGTAAAAAGATTTGTGAAGGAAAAGGATATTGGGTTAACAAGGGCTATGCTTGAGGCCATTGCAATTATTGCTTATAAGCAACCCATAACAAAGAGGGAGATAGATATTTTAAGAGGAGTAGATTCTGCCCGTGTTATCAAACAATTACTTGAAAGAAGGTTAATTGAGATTGCAGGAAGGAATGAAGATGTAGGCAAACCGATAATTTTTAGAACTACAAACAAATTTTTAGAATTGTATGGTTTAAGGGATATAGGAGATTTGCCAACATTTAAAGAAATAGAATCATTAGAAAAATAGGAGGAGAGGATTATGGATATTTCGGAATTATTGATTTTCGCAGTTGAAAATAAAGGCTCGGACCTTCATATGAGTGCAGGAGAACCGCCTGTTGTGAGGATACACGGAGAGATGAGAAAGATTGAAGTACCAGCACTTGATAAGGATGAAGTACACAACATGATATATGAAATCTTGAATGACAACCAGAGAAAATCTTATGAGGAGCATCTGGAGTTGGATTTTTCGTTTTCCCTCGGTGACTATGGCAGGTTCAGGGTTAATGTGTTTAAACAGGCCCGTGGTGACGCTGCAGTATTCAGGACAATACCCACAAAGATTCCTACCTTTGAGGAGTTGAACCTGCCAAAAGTTTTTATGGATTTAGCACGTTTGGAAAAGGGTCTTGTGCTTGTAACAGGGCCTACAGGTAGTGGAAAATCAACCACCCTTGCAGCTATGGTTGACCTGGTAAACAAAGAGGAAAAAGGGCATATAATAACAATTGAAGACCCTATTGAGTTTCTCCATCCTTCGAAAAGTTGTCTTGTAAATCAGAGGGAGCTTGGACCACACACACACAGTTTTGCGAATGCACTGAGGAGTGCATTACGTGAAGACCCCGATGTCATTCTTGTAGGTGAGCTTAGGGACCTTGATACCATTGCCCTCACAATGACTGCTGCTGAAACAGGCCATTTGGTTTTTGGAACCCTACATACAAGCAGTGCACCTGATACTGTGGACAGGGTTATAGATGTTTTTCCTGCAGCCCAGCAGAACCAGGTGAGGTCAATGTTTGCAGAGTCAATACAGGCGATAATAACACAGGCACTTTTCAGAAGAAAAGATGGTAAGGGTAGGGTAGCAGGGTTCGAAATTCTGATTGCAAATAATGCTGTGAGAAATCTGATCAGAGAAAGCAAGATTGCCCAAATTCCTTCAATAATGCAGACAAGCAAGGGTTTGGGAATGCAGACAATGGAAGCTGCTGTAACCGAACTACTTAACAAAAACCTTGTCACCAGGGATGAAGTTTCTTTCTACCTGCCACAACAAGGTACACAGAGGTGACACTATGGGAGATATAAAAGAGTATTTCAAGTATATGGTAGAAAAGGATGCTTCAGATATCTACCTCACAGAAGGTCTTCCTCCTATGTTCCGTATCGAGGGAATTGTTGAACCTCATGGAGATACGCCATTGACATCTGAAGATACTCAAGAAATAGCTTATGGTATTATGAATGAGAGACAGAGAAAGATATTCGATGAAGAGTATGAAATGAACCTTGCCCTTTTCTATCCTGAATTTGGCAGGTTCAGGGTGAATATTTTTAAACAGCGGAGTTATATAGGATTGGTCTTGAGGCAGATAAAGATAAAAATAAAAACCTTAGATGAACTTGGTTTGCCAGGTACGTTGAAAGACGTAATCATGAGCAAAAGAGGCCTGGTACTTGTGGTAGGTGCAACGGGCAGTGGAAAGTCTACCAGTCTTGCAGCAATGATAGATCACAGGAACGCCCACCAACGTGGTCATATTATCACCATAGAAGACCCTATAGAGTTTGTACATCCCCACAAGATGAGTGTGATCACCCAGAGAGAGGTTGGCTTTGACACCCATACCTTCTTCAACGCGCTGAAAAATACATTGAGACAGGCACCGGATGTGATTCTTATTGGAGAGATAAGGGATACAGAGACCATGGAAGATGCAATTACATTTGCAGAAACCGGGCATCTGGCCCTTGGAACACTCCATGCGAATAATGCAAATCAGGCTATGGAGAGGATATTGAATTTTTTCCCTATAGAGAGGCATCTCCAGATATATATGCAACTCTCTCTTAACCTGAGGGCTATTATATCCCAGAGGTTAATACCCACGGTTGAAGGGAAAAGGGTAGCTGCTATAGAGATATTACTTGACAGTGCGAGGATTAGGGACCTTATCTTAAAAGGCGAAATAGGGACCTTAAAGGAGACAATGGCTGCCTCGTATAATGAGGGTATGCAAACATTTGACCAGCATATTTTTGACCTCTTTATGGCGGGGACGATAGATTACGATAATGCTATTGCATATTCTGACAGCCCAAATGATTTGAGACTCAAGATCAAGATGTCTGAAATTAAAAAGGAAGAGGTGGATAAAAAGGAATCGAGTTTTAAATTAAAGGTAGATCATAAGTAAATAGACTAATCTCGTCATAGGCGGGATTAAGCACAATCAGTTGAATCACCTTTCAGTTTGTTGAGGGCGTGGGGAAGGGCAGCCAGTATGAACATGAGGCACTCCGTGGCAGCTTTCGGGCTTCCAGGCAGATTAATAATGATACTTTCGCCCCTGATCCCGCAAACTCCCCTTGATATTATCCCATGAGGGGTAATTTTGTAGCTCTCAGCTCTCATTATTTCAGAGAAACCAGGCAATTCTTTCTCAATAACCATTCTTGTAGCCTCAGGGGTTACATCCCTTTTCCCTACGCCTGTACCCCCTGTTGTAATAATAAGATCAACAGCATGTTTGTCCACCTGTTTTTTTATAGTGGATGCAATAATATCTATATCATCGGGTATGATGATTATGTCTTCCACTTCATAGGTCCATTCAAGCATCTTGCTTAGTGCAGGCCCACTTTTATCCTCTCTTTCACCCAGAGAACCTTTGTCGCTAATCGTAATAATTGCTGCCCTGTATTTCATCCTTGAACCTCAATCGTATCTCCAACTTTTATCTCACCTTCTGTTAGCACCTCAACAAATATACCTTCTTTTGGCATTACACAATCACCAATCTGTTTGAATATAGCGCACCCGCTATGGCATTTTTTTCCAATTTGGCTAATCCTTACGATTATGTCCTTTCCAATCTTGAACTCAGTACCAACAGGCAAGGAAAGAAGGTCAATACCTTCTGTTGTGAGATTTTCTGCGAAATCTCCACAATCAACATTGATACCCAAGTTTTTCATCTTTTCTATGCTTTCTTTCGCAAGAAGGCTTACCTGTCTTATCTCAGTGCCTGCGTGGGCGTCGTTTTCAAGGCCAAAGTCTTTTATGAGTCTGGCTTTTCCTATATTATGCTTCTTTTCTCCTTTTTCACTGCTTATATTTACAGATATGATTTTACCCTTCACCTTCACCTCTTATGGTTATTAGCTTTCAGCATTCAGCTATCAGCATTTACTGCCCACTTCTCACTACTTACTGTTTCGTACAAATCTACCGCTTTTCCCCCCACTTTTTTCAAGGAGAAAAAATGGCCCAAGTTCGATACCTTTGTCTATTGCCTTGCACATATCATATATAGTAAGGGCGGTAAGCATTACACAGCTTAGAGCTTCCATTTCTACTCCAGTCTGCCCCTTTGTCTTTACTGTAGATATAATGTTGATAGAATTCTTTATATCATTAAATGTGTAACTTACGTCTATATGGGTGATATGAAGGGGATGGCAAAGTGGTATAAGCTCATGTGTCCTTTTTGCCCCCATAATGCCTGCTATCTTTGCAACAGTAAATATATCGCCTTTTGGTCCCTGCCCCTTTTTTATAAGGTTATATGTTTCTTCAGACATTTTTACCTTACCTGATGCTATGGCTTCTCTCTCTGTTTCATGTTTTTCTGTTATATCGACCATACGAGCCTTTCCTTTGCTATCTAAGTGTGTTAGTTTCATTGAACCCCCCTTCGGGATGGCAATTAAGAATGAAAAATGTAGAATTAATAATTAAGAATTTACGACCCTATATTCTCCATTCTTAATTCTTCATTGCTTTAACTCATCCCCCAATATGTCTCATGCTTCTCTGACATTTTTTAATGAATCCTGTTTCAAATTTTTTCTCTGGTTTTGCTTTCACGACGTTGCTAACAAATGTTTTTATTTCCTGATCCTTTGTGTTACTTCTCAAGAGTTTTTTAACATCATACTCAATATCCGAGAAAAGGCATGGCCTTATCATGCCGTCTGATGTGAGTCTAATCCTGTTACATTCCAAGCATATATGAGAAGAAACAGGGCTTATAAATCCTATCTTTCCAAAACTGTCTTTGATTTGAAACATCTTCGCAGGGCCTCTTTCAGAATTGGAAGCTGGTTCAAGCTCATACGTATTTTTTATCAGGTTTTCTATTACATTCGATGGGACTATTTTAGAGCTATCCCATAAATTTGATTCGCCAAAGGGCATAAATTCGATAAAACGGACATGGATACCCCATTTTTTCGCAAGCCTCGCAAAATCCAGGATTTCATCGTCATTAAAGCCCTTTATAATAACAGTATTTATCTTTACTGGTTTTAAACCTGCACGTATTGACTCTTCAATGCCTTTTAATACATTGTCAAATGCATCGACACCTGTGATAAAGGCAAATTTTTCTTTTTTCATCGTATCAAGGCTTATATTTATCCTCCTCAACCCTGCCTTTTTCAATTCCAGTATCTTTTCACCCAGATATACCCCATTTGTAGTGAGGCTTATATCCTCTATACCATTTATGGTGTTTATTTCCTTCAAGAGATAGGAAATTCCTTTTCTTACGAGAGGTTCGCCACCCGTTAATCGAACCTTATTCACCCCAAGTTCTGAACATATTCTTACAAATCTGACAATTTCTTCATATCTTAGTACCTCGTCATGGGGCAAAAATGAAAAATCTTCGTCAACGCAGTATTTGCATCTCAGATTGCATCTGTCGGTAATGGAAATCCTGAGATAATTTATAATCCTGTTAAAATTGTCCAGTAACATAGTAACCACCTTGAAATCAGCTGTCAGCAATCAGTCTTTAGCTTTGTTCCTACGTAATCGTCTCTCGTTTTTCCTCATTTTTGTATATACTTAACTTTCCCTGTATCCTGTGTATTATAACCACCTAACCCTTCAAGCTTTTTTTTGAATTTTTCTGATAATATCAGGTCCATAAGCATATTAAATCTTTTGTCTTCTGTAAACTCTTTTGTGATAAGGAGGTCGTAATCTTCTTCTGTCAAAGGAATAAAACCAAGTGAAAATATCTTTGCCACCCCATAGATGGCAATCCCAACGTCTGCTACAGACTCTCTTACAAGTATACCCACAGCAGTATGAGAGGATTCTTCCCTGTCGTATCCATTTATCAATTCTTTTTTAATGCCCCCTTCCTTTAACATTATGTCTAAGAAAAACCTTGTCCCTGAACCAGATTGCCTATTGACAAATTTTATATTTTTTTTTGCAATGTCTCCTATATCTTTTATACCTTTTGGGTTATCTTCTTTAATGAGAAGTCCCAATGATCTTTTGGCGATGTTTATAAGCATGCATGGTTTATCCATGAGGTATTTTTTTATTATCGGGATATTGTATATTCTTTCATGTTCATCAAGGATGTGGGTTGTACATAAGCAGGTTATGCCTTTTTTAAGGGTAAGAATTCCGCTCAAACTTCCTATGTGGGTTGATATAAGGTCTATGTGTGGATGCCTGCTCTTCATCATGTCTCTAAGAATGTCAAGGGACAGGTCATGACTGCCTATTATGTGTATTCTCTTTTTGAGCTCGTCTTCTTTCCTCAATAGCAGACATGGGACTTCTTCGTTTTCATCATATCCTTCAATATTTTCCGGTACCCTCAACAATGCATCTGCATGGGCCATGGAAGAGAAGATACTTGCTCCTCTTGCCAGTGGAAAGGCATAATACCTCCCGTTTTTCTCCAATAGGTTGATTCTTAATACCTCTTCTATCCCTATCCTTGACGGAATCTTGTAAGGGGTGGTGCAGATTATATATTTTTTATATAACTGTATATTGGTAAGTTTCTCATAAAGTGGTTCAAGAAATGTTTCAAAGCTTACTACAGCAGATACCGGATACCCTGGTATACCAATTACGGGTTTGCCTTTAATAATACCGAAGATGGTGGGTTTGCCGGGCATCATTGAAACGCCATGGAAGACAAGTGTGCCAAGCTGGCCTATCACGCTCTCTGTATAGTCTTCACTACCTGCACTTGATCCAGCATTTATAAGTATTACATCAAATTCTTCGATAACATCTTTAACAATGTTTAATAACTCATTTTTATTATTGACTATTTTATATTTTTCTGCATGAAATCCCGTATCCTCTGCCAATTTTAATAGGGTGTATGAATTAAAATCAATCAACCCGGCATGTTTTGTTTTCTCAATAGATTCTTCATATATATCTATTAGTTCTTTACCTGTCGGTATTATTAATATCTTTGGTTTCCTCCTGACGAAGACCTTTGTCACACCACCAGAAAGAATCATCCCTATGTCGAAGGTTCTTATCCTGTGATTTGTGGGTATCAGTAGATCCCCTTCTATGATATCTTCACCCACCATTCTTACGTTTTGCCAGAGAAATACTGGTTTTCTGATAATTATATGAGAGTCTGAGTCTTCAACTTCCTCTGTCATAATTACAGCATTTGTATTTTTTGGTAAGGGGTCTCCGGTATTAAGAGGAAAGGCATCAATATTTTTGGTCAAAGAGACCGGGTTTATGAGGTCTGCACTCAGGGTTTTTTCAAAAAAGGTGGCAAAACCGTCCATAGCAGAACATATAAAGGGGGGATTGGAGCATTTTGCAAATACTGGTTTTGTTGTAATCCTGTCCTTGCACATATACGTAGGAAGATATTCTTCATCTTCTATGGGTTTTGTGTGCTCCAGTATTTTTGCTATTGCCTCTTCACTTCTAATTGTCTGAAGGTACCGTTTCATGATTGTTGTCTTTCTTGTCTATTTAGTCTATTCAGTCTATTTCTTTGTACGTTCATAATTCCCGAATTTTAATTAAAGATTTCTGGTTCAAGCCAGTATCCAGTATCAAGCATCATTCCGAAATCCGCAATCAAAAATCTACATTCCGCAATCCTGCAGTCTTATTTACTCCAAAAGATACACCTCTACCTCTTCATCCTTTTCGTAGCCTTCTTTGCCTTCCGGGATGACCATATACCCTGAAGCATCCTTTAATGAAGAAATTACTGAAGATTTCGCAAATATTGGATATATATAGTATTTTCCGTTGATGTATTTTGTAGTAATTCTTATATATTCCTCAATACCAAAAGACGAGGGTATATTGGTTGTGAGCATTCCTTTAATCTTCTTTTCTCTATGTCTCTCTTCACCCTGCAATCTTCTCAAAATAGGAAGGACATACCTTATCACCACCATAACGCATGAGGCAGGATGACCTGGTAGCCCGAAAATTGGTTTGTTCCATAATGTACCGAAGATTGTGGGTTTCCCTGGTTTTATGTTTATTCCGTGGAATAGTATTTTACCTCCAAGTCTTTCGATGGAGGCGGTGACAAAATCTCTCTCTCCCTTTGAGCTACCTCCAGAGATGAGAAGCATGTCGAATCCATGGGCAGATGCAAGTATTTCTGTTATATCTTTTATATTATCTTTGGTTATTCCAATGAATTTGGCAATAGAACCTTCTTTTTTCAACAGGTTTGTTATGGTATACCTGTTGATATCTCTGACCTTACCAGGCGGAGGGGTATGATGTATTTCAACTATTTCATCCCCTGAGGATATAATTCCTACTTCAACTTTTTTATATACAGGGATTTTTGAATGACCAAGGCTGGAGAGCATCCCGAGGTCAAAAGGGGAGAGCCTTTTTCCTTTATTCAAAACCTTGTCCCCTTTCTTAATATCTTCCCCGACGAAACAGACGTTTTCTCCTTTATGGACAGCTTTTGTCACTTCAATCCCGTCTGCAGTCCTTCTGACATATTCTTCCATAATAACCCCATCAGCCCCTTCTGGTATCATTGCTCCAGTGCTGATATATACAGTATGTCCATCTTCGATTGTTATCTTTGTCTCTTCGCCAACCTTTATTTCTCCTTTAGTATATAGGAAAGAAGGGTTTGTTTCTTTTGCTCCATAAGTATCTTTAGTAATCAATGCGAATCCATCAACGAGGGAACGTGAAAAAGGCGGGATATCCTCCATTGATATAATATCTTCTGCCAGTATCCTACCAAGTGCATCTTCAATGTCTACTATTTCTGTCTCATTGGTAACCGGAAAAGCCTCGATAACTTCAAGAGCCTTCCTGGGTGTGAGAGACTTCAAGAATTCCATATAGCCTATAATATATGGTATATATCAATATATGTCAAAAATCAGGTTACGGTAACGTTATGGCAGACCGTGTGAAAACTACTTCTTATGCTGAAACGCTGTTTCCTGAAAATCATTGAAATTACAATGAATTTGCCCGTTGACTTTTAATAAATGATTTTGATAACATAAATATTGTATGGTTTTTGTATGGTTTCCTAAAAAGGAGTACTATTATACGTATATTTGAAGGGAGGTTGTATCAATGTCAAAAGAATTAGTGAAATTTTTATCAGATTTGCAGGAACAGGAGGCCCTGGAATTCGTTGGGAAGGCTCTGGAAAAGGGGGTCGATCCTGTAGATCTTCTGGGGGAGACCAAGGAAGCAATGAATATTGTGGGCCAAAGGTTTGCCACCGGAGAGTACTTCATCCCGGACCTTATTTTTTCCGGAGAGATACTGAAGCAGATTGTCCAGATGCTTGAGCCCCATCTAAAGAAGGGTAAGGAAGCAGAACGTTTGGGAAAGGTCATTGTGGGGACAGTGGCCGGTGATATCCACGATATTGGAAAGGACCTTGTTGTTTTTATGCTTGATGTCAGTGGTTTTGAGGTCTTAGACCTTGGCATTGATGTGCCGGTACAGAAATTTGTTGATTCGATTAAAGAGACCGGAAGTAGCGTGGTCGCACTGAGCGGTTTTTTAACCCTGGCCTTTCAAAATATGAAAAACACTGTTGATGCTGTTAAGGCAGCCGGGTTACGGGATAAAGTAAAAATCATGATCGGAGGTGGCCAGATTGACAATGAGGTGAAAATATTTACAGGAGCAGATGCCTATGGAAAGGATGCCATGGATGCCGTTAAATTAGCCAAAGGCTGGATAGGAGGTAAATAACCATGGAAAAGAAAATGTCAGCAGCAGAAAAGAGAGAAGCCAGATTTCAAACCTGGATTTCAGCGCAAGGTGTTCAGTTTCAAAACCCTGAAGCTGAAGCCACCTATAAGGCAACGATAATGAGACTTAAGGACGCCGTTCAGATGGAAAAGGTTCCAGACAGAGTGCCGGTGCTACTCCTTGCCACCTTTATGCCACCATACCTCTATGGCGTAACCCCATATGAAGCTATGTATGATACAGACAAATTGCTCTTTGCCCACAAGAGATTTCTCATGGATTATAGGCCCGACTTTTCTCTTGGGCCTGCTCTTATGGGTGCCGGTAAAATTTTTGAGATCCTTGACTACAAGCAGTATAGGTGGCCCGGCCATGGAATCCCCGAGACATCAGGCTATCAGTGTGTTGAAGGCGAATATATGCTTGCAGAAGATTATCAGGTCTTAATTGACGACCCATCGGATTTCTGGGTGAGAACCTGGATGCCCCGTGTCTTTGGAGCGCTGGAGCCCCTGAAAAACCTCTCTTCTTTTACCGACATGTGGGAAATTGTAGTGGTTTCTCTACAGATGATTGCTTTTGGCATTCCGCCGGTCCAGAGCGCGCTAAAGGCTCTGATGGACGCTGGAAATGAAGCAATGGCATTCATACAGAAAATTATGGGCTTTGAGATGGAAGTTAGGGGCATGGGTTTTCCCGCTAGTATTGGAGGCGCAGCAAAGGCGCCGTTTGATATTATTGCCGATACCCTGAGAGGCACACGGGGCATGATGATCGACATGTACAGACAGCCGGACATGGTTTTGAAAGCAGTGGAAAGGTTGACCCCCATTGCCATTAAACAGGGCGTGGGTGGCGCAACCATGAATGGAAATCCGATTGTGTTTATTCCTCTCCATAAAGGAGCTGACGGATTTATGTCCGACGAACAGTTCAAAAAATTCTACTGGCCTACCCTTAAAGCACTCATCCTCGGACTGGTCGACGCAGGGTGTGTACCCTTTCTGTTCTGCGAAGGGTCTTACAACACACGGCTTAACTATCTAAAGGAGCTCCCCAAAGGCTCTTGCTTTTGGATATTCGACCGTACCGACATGGCCAAAGCGAAAAAAACTATTGGGGACAAAATCTGTATCGGCGGAAATGTTCCGTCAGGACTGATACTCACCGGCACCGCTGAAAAAGTAAAGGCATATTGCAAAGACCTTATTGATGTGGCGGGAAAGGGCGGCGGTTACATCATGGCTTTCGGGACAGCAATGGATGAGGGGAAGGCTGAAACCGTACACGCCATGGTTGACTTTACCAAAGAATACGGTGTTTATAAATAGACACTACCAGAGGGCATCCAAAAACAGAGAAACAGAATAAAACCAATAAGGATGCTTTATGAAAAGAGCAAGGCGGACCCCAAGGCACCGGTTATGAAGTATGGCTGGCGTTAAAAGAGTTATCAAAAAGTACAAACCATTAACGAAGGAGACGTAATTATGGGAAAACTATTACGGATTAATATGTCTACATTAAGCGCCACAATGGAAGAGACCCCAGAGGCATACCAGGGATTAGGCGGAAGGGCCATGTCTTCAATGATTATTTCCAAAGAAGTCCCGCCAACATGTGAACCCTTGGGGAAGCATAACAAACTGGTTATTGCCCCCGGTACTCTCTCCGGCACGAATGCGGCAAATTCAGGCAGGCTCTCCATAGGCTTAAAAAGCCCTCTCACAGGAGGCATCAAGGAAAGCAATGTAGGCGGCACTGCAGCATACAGGATTGGTCGGCTGGGGATTAGTGCCATTGTGATTGAAGGACTTCCCGAACAGGGTAAGCTCTATATTCTCCATGTGACCAAGGATGGGGGAAAATTGATCCCGGCAGATGAATACCGGGGAATGAAAAATTATGAACTTGCGGAAAAACTTCAGAAAAAGTATGGCGAAAAGGTAGCCATCCTTTCTATTGGCCCTGTTGGGGAAATGAGACTTCCAACCGCTACTGTGGCAGCTACTGATCCCGAAGGGCATCCTGCCAGACACGCAGGGAGAGGTGGCCCAGGTGCAGTGATGGGGTCGAAGGGTCTCAAAGCAATCGTCATTGATGACAGTGACGGCCCAGGAATTCCTATAGCTGACCCTGCCAGGTTTAAGGAAGGGGCAAGAAAATTTGCAAAGGCTCTTCAGGAACATCCGGAAACGGGTCAAGGACTGAAATTATATGGAACCGCTGGTATTGCAAGTCTCATCAATGCCTCAGGTGCATATCCTACGAGAAACTTTAGTGCAGGAACTTTTGAAGGAATTGATAAAATTAATGGTGAATACCTGTACGAAGTGATAACAAAAAGAGGAGGGAAGCCGTCCCATGTAGGGTGTTCCCTGTGCATTATACAATGCTCCAATGTATATGTGGATGAGAAAGGAAACTACATAACATCTGCTTTTGAATATGAGACCATAGGACTTTTCGGCGGAAACTGCGGCATCTCCGACCTCGACATATTAGCAAGGGCAGATAGACTATGCGACGACTATGGTATGGATACCATGGAGATGGGGTCTGCAATTGGAGTTACTATGGAGGCAGGCTTAAAGACCTTTGGAGATGGAAACGGGCTCTTAGAGCTTTTAGAAGAGGTGGGTAAAGGCACACCATTGGGAAGGATTATAGGTTCAGGCGCCTGGTCAGCGGGAAGGGCATTCGGAATATCAAGGGTGCCGGTGGTTAAAAAACAGGGCATATCCATGTATGAGCCCAGGGGAATCCAGGGAATGGGGGCAACCTATGCCACTTCTCCTATGGGAGCAGACCATACAAGCGGTTGGGTGGTCAACTTTGATCTCGCCCCCATGGGTGGCACTCTGGACCCCCACAAGCCTGATGGTCAGGTTGATATTTCACGAACTATTCAAACCATCACGGCTGGAATGGACTCTACAGGGCTTTGCATGATGGTGAATATGGTAGTTGGAGGTACTCCTGAAGGAGGACAGGGCTTCGTTGAAATGATGAGTGGACTTTATGGAAAAGATTTTACCTTTGATGACCTTGTTAATATTGGAAAAACCGTTATCAGGACTGAATATAATTTCAATAAAGCTGCCGGTTTCACTAATGCCGATGATCGTCTGCCGGAATTCATGAAAGAGGAGAAGCTCCCACCGCACAATGTAAGCTTTACAGTCTCCGATGAAGAGCTCGACAGTCTGTGGGGTGAGTTGAAGTAAATATGGGATCAATCACGGTCAATGTTAAGCTGTTCGGGACACTCAGAAAATATGTGCCTGCATATGACCACAACAAAGGAGTGAATGTGACGCTGGATGAAGGAAGCACAATCCAGGATCTTTTAGGTATCCTTGGCCTTCCGGAAAATGAGGCACGGATTTTTTTTGTAAAAGGGATATCGAAAAGATATACTGATAGGCTTCACGATTCTGACGAGGTCAGTATCTTCCTTCAAGTGTCAGGAGGATAGTGCTTGTCTGAGTATATCGAATGAGGGCAATAGCAACAAGATATTAGTATACAAAAATAAAGGAGGCTTAAAATGAAAATCAAAGCCGCTGTGGTACGTGAGAAGTCAGGTCCCTTTGGAATTGAAGATATAGAGATAGATGAGCCGAGAGATGATGAGGTGTTGGTCCGTATTGTGGGCTCTGGGATTTGCGGCACGGATCTGGGCGCCCGGGACGGTCATTTACCGATCCCACCACCGCCAAGTGTCTTCGGGCATGAAGGGGCCGGCATTGTTGAAAAGGTGGGAAAACAGGTGACCAAGGTCAAACCGGGTGATCACGTGGTATTGGGCTGGGACTCCTGTGGGGCATGCATCCCATGCAGGTCGGGCTATGATGCCTATTGCGCGAATTTTTTTCCCCTTAATTTCGGCGGCGCCCGTATTGACGGTACGACGACCTTGCGAAAGGGCAATCAAGTCATCCATGGCTCTTTTTTTGGCCAATCCTCGTTTGCCAATTTTGCTTTGGCCCGCGAACGGAACGTCGTAAAGGTGAGAGAAGACGTCCCCCTGGAGATTCTTGGCCCCATGGGCTGTGGCATCCGGACCGGCGCAGGTGCGGTCATGATCTCGCTTCACCCTAAAGCAGGGGCTTCCATCGCGGTATTCGGTGTCGGTCCGGTGGGGATGAGCGCTATTCTCGCAGCTATTGTGTGCGGTTGCACAACCATTATTGCCGTGGATATCAATTCTGACCGCCTGGAGATGGCTAAGAAATTCGGCGCCACGCATACCATCCATTCCGGCAAGGTGGATCCGGTTGCCGCAATCCAGGAGATTACGGGTGAGGGTGCAGACTTCACTCTGGAGTGCGTCGGTAATCCCAAGGTGTTACGGCAGGCTGTGGATTCCCTGCCTCGCGGTGGACCCCGCTGTGGAGTTTGCGGACTGCTTGGGGTTGTAGCGCCGGGCACGGAAGTTGCGTTGGATATGGACAAGATCATGAACGGACGTACGGTCAGGGGGATCGTCGCAGGCGATTCCGTTCCGGATCTGTTTATCCCCATACTGATTGAATTGTATCGCCAGGGTCGTTTTCCCTTTGACCGGATGATCACATTCTACCCATTCGACGAAATAAAAAAGGCGGTGGAAGATATGGAAAAGGGGAAAGTGTTGAAGGCGGTTCTGCGTCCTTAAGCTCTTGACAAAAGGAATATATATGGGCATAACTTTTTATAGGGTGAGTCAATAGCAAAGAGAGGGGGTGACAATTAGGTAACAATTTTGTAGGTTCTTGGCTCAACATGGAAGAAGGGGATTATAAATTGCATAAAGGTTTCACAAAAGGCGGTTTATATGATACAAGTAATAGAGAACCTAATTAAACAAAACAATCGCCAAATCCCTATATGGAAATGGCCGCAATGAAGACAGGCCAAGATTCTGATTGTTTAACGGAGGTGTATGATGTCACAGCGAGAAGGTGAAACAGACTACAAATATGAGGATTACGCGTCGGAAATGGCAACACACCGTCTGCCCCAGACGGCGGCGCTGGTCGGCAAAACGATGAAGATCACACTGGACTCAGGGACGTCCTTCGATCTCCAGTTTACCGATCGCAATAAAGTGACGTGGCAAAGCGGCAACGAGCGCGGCACGGACTGGTGTGAGGTAGTGGAAGTGGCGCCGCAAACCTATTTCATCGACATAACCTTCAAGAATGAGCCTCGGCAGACCCAGACCTTCATTGTCAATACCGAAACCCGGCAAGCGCTCGCAATACGCACAATCATGCGCGAAGGCGACATCGGCAAAGAACCTCGGGCTGTTCAGGTCTTCACGACCGGCGTGATTGGCAACCCGACCACTCCGCCGACGGGATACAAGCCTGCGCCTACCCGTGATCTGATCGGCCTGCGTGCGCTCTATACTTACAATCCCGGGCAATGCTTCGAACACATCTACCTGAATTCGCTGCGCTATGCCTGGCAATGCGTTGTAGGGCCATTGAAAGGCCAGACCGATGTCGAAAAATGCACCATTTATAAGTGGGACGACAACCAGTACATATTCTGCTGGCGCGAATTCGGCCTTCCTGTTTGCACCGTATTTTTTTACAACTGGAACCAAATGAGATCGACCGGGAAATTTTTTGCCATAGGTGAAAACGGAGCCATTGCCAATACACCTGCCGGCGCTTTCATACAAAAGTTGTCCATGACTTTTTATCCCGTCGATAAGCAACCTCTATAGGGCGGTATATGATGTATCCCGTTATCGCAGAGAGTCTGTCCGGGCGAAGTAAGGAGGTGAGAGTTACGGCAAGGCCTTCGATAGAACATTGTCACACTGAAAAAGCTAAGGGTATTTGTTATGGTTTCAAAATACACTATAGAAAGGAGGGCGATGGCAAAGAGGTCAGTTGAAACATGGGAAACTACAGAAAAACTCAATTTATGGCACTCAGTAGGTGTCCGTTTACATGGGCCGAAACAATACACGGCTTATGAAACTAAATCGAAGAAAGGAGGGATATTATGAAAAAGATGTTGCTTTTGACACTCTGTGTGGTAATTCCATTAGCGTTATTCGTGGTTTGCACGTCTGACGCAGCGGCGCCGGCGAAAGATAAGATACGTGTCGGCTGGGTGACGTCTCTCTCAGGCGTGAATGCCCCCGGTGTGATGGTAACGAGTGGAAATGTTTACAAGATGTGGGTCGAAGAGGTCAACGCGAAGGGCGGGTTATACATAAAGAAATATGGCAAGAAGCTGCCCCTTGAAGTCACGATGTATGACGACAAGAGTGATATAGGCACCATGACAAAGTTGCTCGAGAAGGCCATCGTAGAGGATAAGGTCGACTTGATATTCTGCCCCTGGGACACGGCCTTTATCTTTGCAGCAGCCCCTATTGCCAACAAGCACAAGATGGTGCTCCTTGGAGGTTCGGGAGGAGCCTTGAAGCTAAAGGGAATAATAAGCAAACTCCCTTACTTCTTTCAGGTATTGAATTTTGCGGACTATCAGATACCCGCGCTTGCCGACGTCTTTGCGGAGGTCGGTGTAAAGAGCGTGTACATCGCTTACATCCAGGACCTTCACGGCTTAGAGTATAACGAGGTGGCGCAGAAGGAATTCAAGAAAAAGAACATCAAGATTGTGGCCGCGAAGAGCTTTCCCCTGGATATGCAGGACTTCACCCCATTGTTAAAGGAGGCCAAGGCCGCAAATGTCGATGCCTTCGCTGGTTTTCTGTATCCACAGAATGCCTTTCCCGCGACCGGACAGGCCATGGAGGTTGGTTTCAGCCCCAAGGCATTCTATATGACCGTTGGACCTTGCCTGGCAGGGTACCGTGATGCCTTTACCGCGAAGGGAATCAATGGAGTGATGGGCGCCGGCGCGTGGAGCGTCAAGACCTCTGCCGGAGCAAAGGAATTTTTCGACAAGTATACCAAGAGATGGGGAATGGAACCTGAAGGCTGGGGCACGCTCTTCTACTACTCTTCACTCCAGTTTTTCCAGCAGGCTATAGAAGAGGCAGGGACCCTGAACCAGACCAAGATCAGAGACATCATGGCTACAAAGACATACCAGACCGCCTTGGGGCCCTTTAAATTCACCAAAAACATCTTTATTGATCATCCCGGTGAGGTCGGTCAGTGGCAGAACGGAACGTGGGAAATCATAGACGTGGGGAAGAAACGGACGGCGAAACCCATGTACCCGAAACCCGCGTGGCAACCGCCGCCTCCTCCAGCCAAGAAATAGCACGACTGTAGCATTGGCAAACCAGCAAAATAGGCCGTCTGGAGGGGTCTCCAGGCGGCCTAAGATTCGGGGCCCGATGGAAGGCGGCTGAGCCGTTAAGTGAAATGACCCATGCTTCAAAGGTCATAGCTCATAGGGAAAAAGTGTTTGCTACAAGCTATCAGCGAATACCTTCGGGCTGGTGAAGCGTAGGAGATATCGAACATGGTTGTGCAGTTCTTGGACATAGTGATTGGCGGGCTTCTCACAGGGGGTATATACGCCCTCATTGCTGTTGGCTTTGGCCTGCAGTATGGTGTTGCCAGGGTTTTAAACATAGCCCACGGTGAGTTTATTATGCTGGGTGCCTTTTGCACCTGGACGCTTTTCACCATGGCCGGTGTCACCCCTCTATATTCGATGTTTATCTGCGCCCCCTTCTTTTTTGCGATTGGGTTCGTGATTTACAGGATATTCTATACCCCTCTGAGGACTTCTTCCGAATCGCCGGCGGTGTTTGAAGGCAATTCTATGCTGGCATCCTTTGGCCTCCTCTTCGTCGTGCAGAACCTTGCTTTGATCATCTGGGGCAGTCCGGTCAAGGGGTATTCGTACCTGGCTTTTCCCATCCAGTTGTCAGGGGCGGTCTTCTCGGCGAATCGTATCGTTACCCTGATTGCCTCGGTCATTCTGGGCTCTGCTTTCTATGTTTTCTTGGTATGCACGCGCACGGGGAAGGCGATCCGGGCAGCTGCTCAAGACCCGGATGCAGCCGAACTCATGGGGGTGCGCATCAACCGGGTTCTGGCCCTTTGTTTCGGTTTTGGTGTCATGATGGCCGCATTGGGCGGACTGTTACTGAGCATGACCTCCATCATGCTCTCACCGGTCATGGGTATGCAATACACACTCATCGCCATCATCGTGGTGGTTCTTGGTGGATTAGGCAACATAAAGGGGAGTTTCATCGGAGGCTTCATACTCGGTCTTGTCGGTTACATCGTCAGTTCTTCACAGCCGGGATTGTCGATGGTCGCCTACTACGTGATCTTCCTGTTCTTGCTTTTGGTAAAACCCACGGGACTTCTGGGGAAATGAGGAAGTAGATCACATGAAAAGCGCAAGGGGAAATTGGTCTTCGCCCATCATCATGACCGTGCTGCTGCTGTTGTTGGTGGCACTTCCGGCCTACGCGTTGTCTGACTACACAGTTATACTGATTACAAATATCCTCATGTACGTGGTCCTGACGCTGAGCTGGGCAATCTTTTCAGGTCCCACCGGCTACATATCTCTCGCACCTGCGGCATTTTTTGGGGTGGGCGTATACGCTTCAGCCATACTCAGTTCGGACCTCCCCCTACCGATTGTCATTCCAATTGGCGGTGCTGCGAGCTTCATTCTGGCCTACCTCGTCGGATCCCTGACGTTGAGGTTGAGGGGCATGTATTTCACCATGTTTACCTTCGGCCTGGTCGAGCTTGTCCGGAATTTCCTGCATTGGTGGGAGGTCAACATCACCGGTACCGTCGGGAGATTGATTATTACGGCCGATAACACGACTGTCTTCTATGCCATGGTTGTCACTTTTCTGGCTGTTCTGTTTGCATCCTATCTCATCAGACGCTCTAAGTTCGGCCTGGCTTTGCGGAGCATTGGGGAATCAGAGGAGGCTGCAGCGCACAGCGGGGTCAACGTAAACAGGGTAAAGGTAGTGATATTCGCCGTCAGCGCTTTCTTCATGGGAGCGACAGGAGCTACCATGAGCATGCGTTGGACATACATCGATCCCACGTCGGCATTCAGCATCCAGTTCTCTTTCATGCCCGTCCTCATGGCCATATTCGGCGGGATGGGGCACCTCTACGCTCCCATCACCGGAGCGGCCATTTTCTCGCTGCTGGAAGAGATCCTGACGACAAAATCTCCCCATTACTACATGCTCCTATTTGGACTCACGATGCTGGTCGTTATCCTGTTTATGCCTTACGGGCTGGAGGGGATAATTGAGAAGTGGCGAAAAAAGATAAAAGCGGGTCTGCGGAGCGGCCATGAATATACTTGAACTAGCCGGGTTGAACAAGCATTTTGGGGGGTTGGCGGCATGCACGAACGTGGATTTCCATGTCGAGCAAGGTGAGATCCTTGGCCTGATCGGCCCCAACGGAGCCGGCAAAACAACGTTATTCAATTTGGTGTCAGGTGCTCTAACAGTTGATTCAGGGGTGATAAGATTTAAAGGTAAAAATATTACCGGTTTAAAACCCCATCAAATCTGCAGAGCAGGGATAGCAAGAACCTTTCAGTCTGTTAAGATTTTTTCAAAGATGTCGGTTATCGATAATGTTTTACTGGGATATTTATTCGGCAATCCAAAATGCACAATGTCCGATAAAGCCACCAGAGAGGCTGCGGAGATTTTAGAGTTTGTAGAATTGTCAGAAATAAGCGGGTTGCGTGCAATGGATTTAACTCTGGCTAACCAGAAAAGGCTTGAGGTTGCAAGAGCATTGGCAACAAAACCGGAACTGTTGTTGCTCGATGAAGTGATGGCTGGGTTAAACCATACCGAAATAACACAGGCCATGGAATTGGTAAGGAAAATCCGGGAAACAGGGGTCACCGTTATAATGATCGAGCACGTCATGAAAGCGATTATGAGCATCTGTGACAGAATAATTGTACTTCATCATGGTGAAAAAATCGCTGAAGGTAAACCCGAGGAGATTGTAAAGAATAAGACAGTTATCGATGTATATCTGGGAGAATAGTTTCATGCTCGAAATCAGAAATATAAACGTTTCTTATGGCAAGATTCAGGCCTTGTGGGACATAAGTTTACAGGTCAATGAAGGAGAAATTGTTGCCCTGATTGGAGCAAATGGAGCCGGTAAAACTACACTTCTTAATACCATATCGGGTATAGTACGTCCTGCATCAGGCAGTGTCGAGTTCTTTAATGACCGGATAGATGGCCAATCAGCTGCCTACATTGTGGAGCAGGGTATCTCGCATGTCCCCCAGGGAGGAAGACTTTTTCCTGATATGTCAGTGCGTGAAAACCTGGAGATGGGTGCCTATTCATCCCATGCCTGGAAGCAGAGAAAAGAAACAATTGAGCAGGTTTATGAGATATTCCCCACATTGAAGGAGAGGACAGGGCAAATTGTGAGTACGCTAAGCGGTGGTGAAAAACAGATGGTTGCTATAGGCCGGGGTTTAATGTCAAGACCCAAGCTCTGTATGTTCGACGAGCCATCCTATGGTCTGGCGCCTAAAGCAGTATTGGAAATCTTCAGAGTCATAAAGACACTGCCAGAGGAAGGAGTTACTGTCTTGTTAGTTGAGCAGAATGTGTGGCAGGCGCTGGAAATGGCTGATCGTGCATGTGTACTGGAAAATGGGCGTCTGGTCTTAGAAGGGGCCTGCTGTGATCTTATCCGGCATGATCATGTGAAAAAGGCCTATATGGGGATGTGAAGCGATATTTATTGTTGTTACCCGGGTAACTTATACTCCGATATAGACAAGTCATCGATGCATAGATCGGGGCGACCGGAACAGGTTATAACATCGATAGTTGTCTCGGGTTAGTTCTCACATTATAAGGAGGTAAAGACATGAAACTGAATGGAAAAGTAGCACTCATCACTGGAGGAGGTCAGGGCATAGGTAGTGCGATTGCAGAAAGGTTCGTCGTGGATGGAGCTAAAATCTGCATAACCGGTCGCAGTCAGAAGAAGCTCGATAAGGTCGCTCAGTCGCTTCCATCGGGAAGCGTAACGACCTGCTCCGGAGACGTGTCAAAACTTGAAGATGCCCGACGTATGGTAGAGACAGCACTGAAATTTGGGGGCAAGCTCGACGTGCTCGTTAATAATGCAGGCATAGACCCGGGTGGCAGTGTAGTCGATCTTGACCCCGGACTCTGGCGGGAGGTTATCGAAATAAACCTCACCGGTCCCTTTCTTCTTATGAAAGTGTCGATACCCTACATGATCAAGAACGGAGGAGGTTCAATCATAAACATCGCATCCCTCGGCGGACTCCGCTGTCTTCCTGGCATGCCCGCGTATGCCTCATCGAAAGCCGGACTGATTATGCTCACGCAGCAAGTCGCTCTAGATTACGGGCCTTCGAAGGTTCGCTGCAACGTCGTTTGTCCGGGTGGTACCAGGACAGCTATGATAGAACACTCACTTGGCGGCCTCAAGGAAGTGCTCAATACCGATGTGGAAGGTGTATTCAAGGTTGTATCATCGGGCATACCCCTTCGCCGGTTTGCGAGTCCTGAGGAGATCACAGGTATTTGCAGCTACCTGGCAAGCGATGACTCTACCTTCATGACAGGGTCCGTCCTCCTGATTGACGGAGGCTCTGCCGTGGTTGATGTCTCGGGAGCGACACTGAGCATGGCCGGCGTTAAATGGGGTATCAGCGAATAGCAAAGACTTGATTTACAATGCCTGGGTGCTCTTTTTCATCCTATGGAGGCGATTGGGCTGAAGAAAAGTGGTCATTGATTGAATGTTGCTTGCTAACGAAATTATCCGATGTGTATCTCAATCCCTCCCAGTATGCCGTATCAGAAGTCATTAGGATACATGGGAGGGAAAAGTACAATAGCTGTTGCCAGACAATATGGAGGAAAACAGAAGAACTTCAACAATGAAAACCTATGGGTAAAAGGCTATACAGTATCAACAATACAGTCAAGCCACCCTTTTTTTGGGGTGCGTTATGACTCTATTTATCCAAACCTGCCTGTAATATAACCTTCTGTCCTTTCATCCTTAGGGGAGGTAAAAATTTGTGTGGTTTCTCCAAACTCCACAAGCTCTCCTAAAAGCATAAATCCTGTATAGTCTGAGACCCTTGCTGCCTGCTGCATATTGTGGGTCACTATGAGAATTGTATAATTCTTTTTAAGCTCCATCATTAGTTCTTCTATCCTCATAGTGGCAATGGGGTCAAGGGCTGAGCATGGTTCATCGAGTAAGATAATCTCAGGTTCAACTGTTAGTAACCTTGCTATACAGAGTCTCTGTTTTATTTCTTCAGAAAGGCTTAAGGCAGGCGTAAAGAATTTGTCCTTAAGTTCATCCCATAACCCAACTGCCTTTAAACATTTTTCTACTATCTCCTGGTTTTGTTTCTTGTTCTGGATACCATGTGTTTTTAAACCATAAATCATATTTTCATAGACCGAGAAAGGGAATGGGTTTGGTCTTTGAAATACCATGCCTACCTTTTTTCTTAATTCAATAATGTCTATTTCTTCAATGCTCAGTTCATTGACAAATATACTACCTGTTATTTTCACGTCATCAATAAGGTCGTTCATGCGGTTAAAGCAACGAAGCAATGTGGATTTGCCACAACCAGAGGGGCCTATCAGGGATGTAATAGAATTTTTAAATACATGAAAATCTACATCTAAAAGGGCATGGAAGGTGCTGTAGTATAAATTTAATGTATCTGTTCTCAGTACGCGATTATTCATTATCCAAATTTCCCCTGGATATAGTCCTCAGTCTTTTTTTCAGATGGGTTCGTGAATACCCTTTCTGTTGGACCATATTCAATGAGTTCCCCCATGTAAAAAAATGCAGCATAATCAGTGATACGGGCTATCTGTTTTGTATTGTTTGAAACGAGTATTATCGTATAATCCTTTTTAAGTTCATCGAGGGCCTCTTCAATCTTCGCAGTAGAGATAGGGTCTAAACCAGAACAGGGTTCGTCCAGTAGAATGATCTCAGGTTTAAGGGCAAGGGTTCGGGCAAGACAGAGTCTCTGTTGCTGTCCACCAGAGAGTTTCAATGCTGATTTGTTTAATCTATCCCTTACTTCATCCCATAAAAATGCCTTTCTTAAACTCTCCTTAACAATAATGTTAAGTTCTGTCTTTTCATTGATACCCTGCAATCTTGGACCATACGCAATATTTTCGTATACTGAGCGGGGAAGGGCGATGGGAACAGCAAAAACCGTTCCAACCCGTCTTCTTAAGTTCACCTGGTCTATTTCTCCATCTAAAATATTATCTCCATCAAGATAAACTCCACCTTCGATCTTTACATCCTCTTCAAAATCTATCATCCTGTTAATAATTGATATAAGGGTGGATTTCCCGCTTCCTGCAGGACCCATGAAGCCGGTAATCATGTTTTTATGAACATCGATACTGATACCTTTCAAGATTTCGCCTTTTCCGTACGATACCCTTAAATTTTCTACCTTTATTTTAATATCCATACGTTCTCACGAATACCTTGCAATAACCCTGTTCATAATATAATAGGCAAGGATATTAATAAATAATATGCTCAGAACAAGGACCAGGGCAGTGGCATAGGCCTTTTCCATCGATATACCTTCTCTGGCAAGGATATAAAAATGGACAGCCATGGTTCTCCCGGAATCCATAAGTGATGTAGGAAGTCTAAGTGAACTTCCCATGGTGAATATTATTGCCGCTGTTTCACCCACAGCCCTTCCGACGCTTAACATAATGCCTGTTAGAATCCCCGGGGTTGCTGAAGGTAATACAACCTTTAATACCGTCTCCCATTTGGTAGCACTTAAAGAGTAGCTGACGATTCTAAAATTCCTCGGGACAGCCTTTATAGCCTCTTCGCTTGTCCTTATTATTGTTGGAAGAATCATAATAGTTATAGTAAATACACCTGCTAAGATTGACCAGCCCATCTTGAGTTTGATTACAAAGAATATAAAGCCAAAAAGACCGTACAATATAGAGGGTATACCTGCCAGAGACTCAACACCAAAGCGAATAATTTTTGTGAATCTCGATTCCCTGGTATATTCAGTCAAGAAGATTGCTGTTCCAACACCCAAAGGCGTGGCGAGAAGGATTGATAATAATACAAGAAGTAGAGTCCCGATGATTGTAAAGAATATGCCTCCATGTCTGCCCATATCCTCTGGAGAGGAAAAGATAAATTCCAAATTTACATGGGGGGAGCCTTTAAAGAAGATAACAGCAACGATTGCTACCAGTATTCCAACTGTAAAAAATGCCTGGGAGTTGAGAACTATCTTTACAAGTTTATCTATTATTCGGGGGTTGATCCTCAATTTACAAGGCTCCTTTCGATGCTATTTTTCACTTTATCACCTTCCTCTTTATTCCAAAATTGGCAATATAGTTAAGAATCATGATAATGAGCAAGAGAACTACCCCTGTAGAAAATAGTCCCTGTCTGTGGTCTCCAGTGGCGTATGCGAGTTCAAGGGCAATATTTCCGGTCAATGTCCTTAAAGGGTCAAGAATACTCGTTGGTATCTTTAATGCATTACCGGCAACCATAATAACTGCCATTGTCTCTCCTATTGCCCTTCCCATACCCAAAAT
>Ga0209609_10000344_pt1 | contig 27872 bp, 23 predicted proteins | sample LakKivw325mmetaG_FD_184136 | JGI IMG/M metagenome (GOLD analysis project Ga0209609, IMG submission 184136) | Anoxic lake water microbial communities from Lake Kivu, Rwanda to study Microbial Dark Matter (Phase II) - Lake Kivu water 325m metaG... | ecosystem: Environmental > Aquatic > Freshwater... | reverse complement strand
ACGCAGAGGGGCGGCCGCAGGCGCAACAAGCGCAGATGTACCGCGAGCTGGTGCGCGGCGAGGTGGGCCTGATCGTCACCGGGCACATGTACGTGCACCCGGGCGGCAAGGCGCACCCCGAGATGACCGGCGCCTACTCCGACGCGCTCATCCCCGACCTGGCGCGGCTGGCCGAAGCCGTGCACCAGGAGGGCGGCCTGGTGATGGCGCAGATCAACCACGGCGGCATGCAGTGCGATCGCGCCGCGGTCGAGGACGCCATCGCCCCCTCGGATACCCTGGCATCCTCGCGCAGGCGGCCCGCACGCGCCATGACTGTGGCCGAGATCGAGATGGTCATCGACGCCTATGCCCAGGCCGCGTGCAGGGTCAAAGAGGCGGGCTTTGATGGGGTGCAGTTGCACGCGGCGCACGGCTACCTGATCAGCCAATTCCTGTCGCCGTTCGTCAACAAGCGCACAGACGAGTGGGGCGGCGACCTGGCGAGGCGCATGCGCTTCCTGCGCGCGGCCTGTGAGGCCGTGCGCGCGCAGGTCGGCCCCGAGTACCCGCTGTGGGCCAAGCTGGGCATGCAGGATGCGGTCGAGGGCGGTCTGACCCTGGAAGAGGGCGCGCAGGTCGTGGCGGCCTTGCAGGGCATGGGGCTGGAGTGTGTGGAGGTCAGCATTGGGGTCTCCAGCCCGGGCCGTGGCAGCATGCGCACCGGCATCCGCACGCAGGCCGACGAAGCCTACTTCCGTCCCATGGCCCAACAGGCGCGCAAGGCCACGCGCCTGCCCATCGCCCTGGTGGGCGGTTTCCGCACCCAGAGCGTGATGGAGGAGGTGCTGGCCAGCGGCGACGCGGATTGCATCGCGCTGTGCCGCCCGCTGATCTGCGAGCCCGACCTGCCCAGGCGTATGCGCCTGGGCCTGCAGCAGCGCTCAGTCTGCATCTCGACCAACCAGTGCTGGTCGGACAAATGGGGTGAACCTACGGTCTGCCGCTGTCCGGTGGAGAAAGGGAGCACGGCCCGTGGGTAGGCCGGTATGGTTCGTCAAGCTCATTGAGCTCATCTTTCCGCAGCGCTTCTGGGTGGCCAGGGCGACGCGCCTGCCGCTGCTGTCGGGGCTGGCCGAGCACATGCTGTCCGAGGGCGACGACCTGGTCTACCTGCCGCGCGCCCAAGAGATTCCGGTGAACGTCGCGCTGGAGCGGCCGGAGGAAGTGGTCCTGCCGTCTCAAGTGGTGGACGAGTTCATCGAGCGCGCCAACTACCACTGGGTGATGAACTTTTGCATTTGCCGCGAGGCAGAGCACTGCCAGGACTATGCGCGCGACCTGGGCTGCCTGTTCCTGGGCGAAGCAGTGTTGAAGATCAATCCGCGCCTGGGCCGGCGCGTCAGCAAGCAGGAGGCGCGGGAGCACGTCCGGCGCTGCCGCGAGGCGGGGCTGGTGCACTTGGTGGGGCGCAATAAGCTGGACGTGCTGTGGCTGGGCGCGGGGCCGCGCGAGAAGTTGCTCACCATCTGCAACTGCTGCCCGTGCTGCTGCCTGTGGCGTGTGCTGCCGGACGTTGCGCCGGGCATCGGCGCCAAGGTTCAGCGCATGCCCGGGGTGAGCGTCGAGGTGGGCGATGCCTGCACTGGGTGCGGTGCGTGCGCCGACGGCGTGTGTTTCGTGGATGCCATTCAGATGAAGGACGGGCGCGCCGTCATCGGCGATGCGTGCAGAGGTTGTGGCCGCTGCGCGGCCATGTGCCCGGCGCAGGCCATCCAGATCACGGTGGACAATCCACGCGCAGTCGAGGACACGATCGAGCGCATCGCGCAAGGCGTGGACCTGTCATAAGAGCATTGACGAGGATGGGGCGCGATGTTCGAGGGCAAACATATGAACACGGATAGACAGAAGGCACAGTCCTTTTCCGCGTATTCCGTGTTCTTCCGTGTACTATACTGATGCCAAGGTGGAACCCACAGATTCCAGGGCTGACGCCATGTAGATTCCACCTTGGGTTTAGTCTAGGGCACGATTACGCTGCGCGCATCGCCCCCGAAGCTTTCCAGACGGTCCATCACGGCGTTGATCGCGTCGGCCTCCAGGGGGACCGTGCGCGTCACGATCTGCGACAGGTCCAGCACGCCCCGTCGCGCGTACTCGATCAGCAGGGGCAGTTCGTGCCAGAGGTGATCGTCCGAGCCGATGATTTCCGCTTCCCTACCGAGGATCTCGCGGTAGGTGTCGATCTCCAGAGGCCGGGCCGAGATGCCCACCAGCACCATGCGCCCAAAGACCGCCAACGACTGCACCGCCTGCAGCATGGTCTTGGGCAGGCCGATCATCTCGATGGCCACGTCCACGCCTCGCCTATGGGTCAGACGCCGGATCTCGGTTACCGGGTCCGCCTCGGCGGCATTGACTGGAATAGCCCCCAGGCGCGCAGCCAGCTCTAGTTTGTCCGACTGGATGTCCACCGCGTACACGTCCAGCGCACCGAGGGCCCTGGCGAGCTGCACGGCCGAGAGGCCCAGCCCGCCCGCGCCAAAGATGGCCACGCTCTCCCCGGCCTTGAGCCTGGAGCGGCGCAGCGCGTGCAGTGAGGTAGCCGAGGAGCACATCAGCACAGCGCCGTGCTCGAAAGGAATCTCATCTGGCAGCAGGAGGACGCTGCGCGCGGGCACGGCGACATACTCGGCGTAGCCGCCGTCGCGGTGCTTGCCCAGCATCTGTCCAGCCCGGCAAAAGTGCTCGTTGCCGGCGCAGCAGAAGCTGCACTCGCCGCAGGTGACCAGGTAGTGCAGGCACACCCGGTCGCCAGCCTTGACGTTCGTGACCTGGCTGCCGGCTTTCTCAACCACCCCCGCCACCTCATGGCCCAGCGTGACCGGTGGGGTCTTGACCGGCGAGACACCCGCGCGGTAGTGCACGTCGGAATGGCAGATGCCGGCGGCCTTGACGCGCACCAGCACGTCACGCACACCGATGGACGGGATAGGGATCTCCTGCATTTGCAGCGGTTGGCCGACCTGCACCAAGCGGATGGCTTTCATCGTTTCTCCTTACAGCCTCACGGGGAGTTCCAGCTCGCGCACCGTCTCTGGCAGCGGCCAGCCCGTGGACGCGTCCACACCCATCCCCTCGTAGTAGGCGTGGGTCATGGCAGCCGTGTCCAGGCGTATGCCCGCAAGAGGGCCGCTCTGCGGCGGTGGGTCGCCGCGCTCGCGCGCGGGCAGAGTGACCTGCGCGGGCGCGATGCCCTCGCGTGCGTTGAAGGCGTGGCGTAGGGCCTGGATGCGCCGTCCGGCGCGGAACAGGTCGGCCTCGTTCCATCCCCAGCCCGTGGCCGCGTTGAGGCAGGAGAGGAAGGGCGGGTCGCCGATCATCAGGCAGAACTGGCACAAGCCCAGGGCGTCCAGCACGCGCAGCACCGGGATGGTGATGGCCATCTCAGCGCCCTTGCCGGCATGGTCCTGCCGCCCGGCCAGGGGGTGGTTGCGCAGTTTCAGGTATGGGGCAAAGGCTGGCGCGCCTGCCATGCCGGTATTAGTTGCGGTGTGACGTCCCGGGGCGGGATCTACCAGGTAGCCCACGCCCACGTTCGGTTCGTACAGGCTGCGATGCATGGCCAGCTCCTGGCCGCCGGCGTGCATGGCCACGGCCTGCGCCTCGGCGGGCAGGAGCTGCGCGGCGCGGCGCACGCCATCCGCCAGCCATTCACCCAGGCCGGGCTGGCGCTCTGCGATGCGCTGCGTCAGCTCCACGATGGCGACGCCATCGCCCCAGCGCAGCTCCATCTCGGATGCCAGCTCGGGCGGCAGCCAGCCGCGCTCGTAGCATTCCATGGCAAACGCCACGGTCACACCCGTTGAGATGGTGTCCAGGCCCGCGCGGTTGCAGATTTCGTTGCAGGCGACTATGGTGCCCAGGTCGGCGTTTAGCAGCGTCGGGCCGAAGGCGGCCAGGGTTTCGTACTCGGGGCGGTGGCCTTGGCCCTCATCCGGCAGGCGGATCGTGGCGCCGCAGGCAAGGGGACAACTGTGGCAGGCGTAGGGCCGGATGTTGTCGCGAATCACGGCCTCGTCGCTGACGCGTTCTGCCTGGGACAGAGGGTAGTCGTGAGAGCTGTCTCCGGCCCAGTTGCGGATGGGTGTGTCGCCCAGCGCTACCAACAGCGCCGTGCCTGAGGCCGTGCCATACAGGCGATAGTTGTCGATCACCATGGCCGCGGGCCCGCCTGAGAAGCGCATGCGCAGTCGGCCCAACAGCGGCGCGAAGGCGTGCAAGAACTTGGGCAGCATGGACATCCAACTGGCAGTGCGGCGTTGAAAGAGCTTGCGATAGGGAGCGGTCGCCGTAGTCAGAGCAGCTTTGTCGGCCAGTGGAGGTGGCTGCTTGCCGCGTGCGGCCACAGCCTTTAAATTCTTGGAGCCCATCACTGCGCCCAAGCCGCAGCGCGCCGCGATGCGGCCGCCGTCGTTGACCACGCCAGAGATCAGCGAGAGCTTCTCGCCGGCTGGGCCAATGCAGGCCACGCGTACGTCTGGCGAAGTGGCCTTTGCGATGGCTTCCTCGGTGGCTACGGTATCGAGGCCCCAGAGAGCGGAGGCGTCTCGCAATTCGGCGCGCTCTGAGTCCACGTATAGGTAGACCGGTTTGGGGGCTGCTCCGCGCACCAGGATGGCATCGTAGCCCGCTCCGCGCAGAGCCGGGCCGAACTTGCCGCCCGCGTTGGCATCGCCCCAGCCGCCAGTGAGCGGGGACTTGGCCGCAACCATAAAGCGCCCGCTAAAGGGCGCGCCGCTGCCGGTCAGCATGCCCGGAAGGAACGCCAGCACGTTGTCGGAGCCCAGCGGGTCTGCGCCCGGGGGAATGCGCTCGTACAGCAGGCGAACCCCCAGCCCGTAGCCGCCCAGGTACTGACGGTACACCTCGTCGGGTAGCGTCTCTGCCTGGATGCTGCTGGTCGAGAGATCCACGTTTAGAATACTGCCCCAGTAGCCGTTCGGCATGTGTGTCTCCTATGCTGCTTTGCAGAGCGAGGTCCACGCTTGCCTGTGCGCTCAGGCCATTCCGGCCGCTTTCATCAGCTCGATCGTCTCGGGTGGCAGGACGGCGGGTTCCTTGCCCAACAGCTTGCAGTGCAGCAGGATCTCGATTACTTCCTCGATGGCCAGGGCGCGGTTGGCGGCCTGGCGCAGTGTCCACCCCACGGTCACCAACCCGTGGCTCTGGAGCAGAACGGCCGGACTGGTCTGCAGCGCGCGTGTGACATCAGCGCAGAGCTCGGGGGTGCCTGAAAGGTGGTAGGGAATCACCTGCGTGTCGACAAACGGGATCGCATCCACAGAAATCGGGGGGATGCGGCCGCCGACCAGGCCCAGCGCGATGCAGCGCTTGGCGTGGCAGTGAATCACGGCCTCGATCTCGGGGTAGGCGGCGTACACCGCCAGATGCACCGGCGTCTCGACCGAGGGGCGCTGGCGGCGCTCGCAGGCCTTGCCCTTGCAGTTGACCTTGACGATGTGCTCCGCTTTGAGGGCGCCCTTGTAGAGCATGGTGGGAGTGATGAGGAAGGTGTCCTCCTGGTCCGTCACGCGCACGGAAATGTTGCCGCCGGTGGGGGTGATCATCTCCCGGCTGTAGAGCTCCTCCACGACATTGATGATTTCTTCGCGCAGTTCTTGTTCTGACATTCGCTTCTCACCCGTTTTCTTGAGACTGTCTTGCTGGATCATGGGGCTCGTAACATGGGGCCTTGTCAGGGATCTTGCCGCAGGCAAGGTGCCCCCGGACGCCCAGAACGGGCGATGCTACAGGCCATCCCCAGCCCCTTGAACCTAAAGGTTGCTCGCCTGCTGGAACAGCGTGATCCATTTGCGGTACAGGCCCTTGTAGCGCCGCACGTTGGCGGGGTCGGGCTCTGTCACAGGCTCCCAATGCACCATGGCGGCTGCCGCCGAGGGCAGGTCAGTATAGAGCCCCGCGCCCACGGCGGCGCAGATGGACGCACCCAGAGCGCTGGCTTCGCGTACGACAGGTACGTGCACGGGCTGCTGGCACACGTCTGCGACGATGCGCGCCAGAAGCTTCGAATGCGCCAGGCCGCCGCATAGGTTCAGGGCTGCGATGCGGCTGTTGCTGATTTCCACAAGCTGCTCCACGTTGCCACGCACGGCAAAGGCGGTGTTCTCCAGGATGGCGCGGCCGAACGCTCCCCGGGCCGGCGGGCGTTCCGTCGCGGCCAGAAAGGGGAAGACGAACACAGACTTTGGTGGGAAGGCAAGCTGTCGAAAGTCCGCCACCTGCGGGCCGGCCACGGCCATCACTTCGCCGGGCTCAGCCTGCTGCATCTCCTCCTCCAACATGGCGTACGCCCCAGCACCCTTGCCCACAAAGGTTTCGCAGAACCAGCGGTAGGTGGTTCCCGCCAGGCCGCCGTTGCTTTCCAACACCCAGCGTCCGGGCGTCACATAGGCGCCGAGGTGCACCCGGTGCAGAGCATCAAACACGTGTCTAGAGAGTACCATCTGCACCGGAACTGTGGTTCCAGCAATGATCGTGGTCACGCCCTCGTCCAGCGCGGCACAACCCAGGCAAGCGGCCTGCGAATCGCCAGCACCCACAATCACCGGAATGCCCTCTGTCAAGCCCAACGCCTCGGCCGCCTGGGCAGTGAGGCGGCCCGCAAGCTGTCCTGGCTCCCGGCACGGCGCGCAAATGCCTGGGGGGTAGCCAAACGCCTCTGCCAACTCGCCGGACCAGCACTGCCGGCCGACGTCGAACAGCAAGGAAGAGCTGGCGTTGGTCGGCTCCGAGCAGAACTCACCGGACAAACGGTAGATGAGCCAGTCGCTGATCATCAGCACGTGAGCCACGCATTGGTAGAGCTCCGGCTTGTGAATGCGTAGCCAGCCCAGACGCTCCAGAGCGTTGAGGCCCAGTGGCCAACGCCCGGTGATGCGATAGACTGTCTCGCCGAACTGCCTGGCCAGGTCCTCGGCGTGTAGCACTCCACGCGCATCGCGATTGACCGTGCACAGCACCTCGCGGCCATCAGCATCCAGGAACACGCAGCCGTCGCGCTGGCTGGTGGTGCTGATGGCCTGCACCGCTTGCGGAGTTGCTCCGGCGCTCTCCAGCGCCCGGCGGGTGGTGCGGCACAGCGCTGCCCAGATCTCTTGCGGATCGAACTCGGCTCCCAGAGGCTCGTCTTCCGGGACGTGGGCGGCCCAATCCTGCGTGGCCGCGCCAAGCAGGTTGCCCTTGGCATCGAACACGGCGCTGCGGCCGGAACCGCCGCCCGCATCCAAAGCTACAACTATGTCAGGTTGCATGTTTACTACCTCAGTCCAGGAGCAGGCGATCGTGACCCAGCACTACGCCTACTGCGGGGCCTGTTCCGCCAACTTGTGCACCAGATAGTACATGCTGCACAGCGATCCGCCATCTGCTGCGATGCTCTCGCCGGTGATATAGCTGGAGTCGTCTGAGGCCAGGAACACCGCCACCTTGGCCATTTCCTCGGGCGTTCCGTGCCTGCACATGGGGATGGCGCTGCTGCGGGCTTGCAGCAACCGCTCGCTGGGATAGGACGCGCGCTGCAGGGGAGTCAATACCGCGCCAGGATTGATGGCGTTCACGCGGATCCCGTGCTTGGCCCACTCTATGGCCAGAAGGCGGGTCAGCGCCAGGACGGCGGCCTTGCTGGGCGAGTAGGCCGCTCCATTGACCTCGGGCAGGACGCCCGCGATGGAGGCGATGTTGATGATCGACCCGCCAGCCTGCCTTGCGATCATGTGCTTGCCCACCGCCTGGCAACACAGGAAGACGCCCTTGACGTTGACGGCCATGACGCGCTCCCAGTCCTCCTCCTTCACGTCTTCCATGGGGCTGTTGATGAACAGGCCGGCGTTGTTGACCAGGATATCGATATGCCCAAATGCCTGCAGCGCCTCCTGAAGCATACGCTGCACGTCGGCGCTGCTGCTGACATCCGCCTGGATCACGAGCGCACGTCGGCCCTGAGTGCGGACCTCTTGGGCCACGGCTTCTGCCTTGTCCACACTGCGATCGCAGTTCACCACAACGTCGGCGCCGGCCTCAGCCAGGCCCAGCGCGATGCCGCGGCCGATGCCTTGACTGGCGCCGGTCACGACGGCGGTTTTGCCTCCGAGCTTCATGCGCGCCATCTCCTTTTAGGGACTGTGTCCAGGCGGCCCGCCGAGGCCCTACAACCGGAAGCCTGCCAGCGCCTCGGGATTGGCACAGTGCAGCGGCGGCCGGCCTTCGAACATGCGCACCAGGTCCTCTGCGGCGATACGGGACTGGTGGGTAATGACTTCGCTGGTATGTCCCCCCACGTGCGGCGTGGCAATCACGTTGTCCAGACTGAGCAGTGGATTGTCAGGTGAGGGCGGTTCATCCTTGAACACGTCCAGCGCAGCGCCAGCCAAATGCCCCGACCGTAGGGCGTGGTACAGCGCGTCTTCATCCGTCAGGTCTGCACGGGCGGTGTTCACCAGGTACGCTCCGCGTTTAAACAGCCCGAATTCGCGCTCGCCGATCATGTTCCTGGTCTGGTCCGTGATTGGCGCGTGCAAGCTGACGATGTCAGACTGCGCCAGCAGCTCGTCCAGGCTGAGCAGTTGCACGCCAGCCAGGCTGGCCTCCTCTGCGCTGACGTAAGGATCGAACGCCACCACGCGGGCTCCAAAGGCGAGCAGGCGGGTCGCCGCGGCGCGTCCCACTGCGCCCAGGCCCACCAGGCCGACGGTCTTGTTCCACAGCTCGGCGCCCTGGAACTGCGTGAAGACCTTGGCCAGCTTCTCCATCCCGTCGCCTTCCTGGCGCAGAATGGCTGCCACTGGAAACAGGCGCCGCAGCAGGGCCAGTATGAACAACAGTGCCAGGTCCGCCACGGCGTCGGCGTTACGCCCCGGGGTAGTGAGCACGGGCACGCCATGCTCCGTCGCTGCGGCCAGGTCCACGTTCACCGGAGCGCCGCGGCAACACGAGATCAGGCGCAGGCTCGGCGCCTGGGCGAACACCGCTTTGCGTACCTGGTCCACTTCGGTGACCAGCACGCTCACACCCTCGAGAGCCTTCACGAGCTTGGATCCGGCCAGCACACGCATCGTCTGACCGTAGAAGTGGTGCTCCACCTCGCCGTAGCGGCGCAGCGTGGCCAATGCCTCCGCATCGAACTGGGCCGTGACGAGGATCTTCATAGACCGGGCTTATCCCTTGGCCAGCTTGTACACGCGCTGAAAGTCGTTCATCAGTCCCTGCAGGCGCATGGCAGAGGCCACGTTGCCGGAGAAGGCGAGGTCGCCCTTCATGGCAGCCTTGGCTGCGTTGATGGTGCCGCTCATCATGCCATCGAAGATGTCGCTGTCCATGGTGAGCTGGATCTCGGCGTCTTCGAGCTCGCCCAGGCCGGCCTCAACCTGGCCGTCCAGGAACTTGTTGTAGAAAAAGATCTCCAGATCGGGGAACTCGTAACTGATGGACAGCCTCTTGCCTTTGCTGGCGTTGATCACGGCCTCGTCTGTCTGCATCAGTTCTGCCATCCTGACCAGGACCTGCTTCATTGCTTCCGGAGTGGCAAACGCGGGCATGTTATCTCCTCCTCGCCTGGGCATTTGAGCGCCAAAGGGCCGGCGCCTTGTGACTGGACACCAACCTACTAGCATCATGTTGCGACTGCGCTCGATTCGTGCCCGCGAGCGCAATCGGATAGATCACTGGAAGACCTGCAGCACCCTTCCGACCAGATCGCCTATGGCCCTCAGGAATCGGGAGAGCCAGGCGCCTGGCCCACCCGGGCCAGGCAGCGCAGGCGTGGGCGTGTGCGTTGGAGTGGATGCCGCTGCTGGCGTGGGGCTCGCCGTGGCTACAGCCGTGGGTGATGGCAGCAAGGTGTTGACCACACGGACTCGGCCCACGGTGTACCGGCCAGAACCGTCGTGCAGGCTCGTGTTCAGCAGACGGAAGTAACGCGCGTCGTGCTGCGAGGGCACGATCGGATTCACCAAGGCGATTCTCAGGTCATATTCCCCCGAAGGCACCGAGTCAGGCACGGGCACCAGAGATTCCAGCGTGACCGTCTGTGCGGAAAACCATTGCGTGGTCGGCACGGAAGGGGGATATGTGTACTCGAAGACGGCTTGGTTGTTGGCCGCGTCTACGAAGGAGATCAGGACTTCGTAGGAAGCGGGGACGTCCTTCACTCCTTCCCGCCGCGGGCGCATCAGCGGTACGGTGCCGCGGTTCTCCCAGACGGTTGTGAATGCGTATGCCTGCCCGGCCTGCACGACGTCGGGCGCTGTGACACCCAGACTGACAATCTGCGCGCCTAGGTGACGCGCTGCTAATTCGCGCGCGTCCTGCCATTGCCGATCGGGATTCTCGTGGTAGGAGGCCTGCAGGCATATATAACTTGCGTGCTGCTCGATGGCCGCCAGTACGTACTTTTTCGGGTTGCTCAAAAAGTCGGCATTGTTGCCCGCTGGCTCGTAGCCCACGCGGGTGTCCGCCTCGTACTGACGGTAGAGCCAGCCCATGTCAAAGCCGCCTCCCCAGCCGTTGTATTTGAGCCACACGCGCATTCCATACGTGGGCACGGCATAGCTCACAACGGGCGGGATCACGATGGTGGTGTGCCCATACAGGCCTGAACCCAGCTGCAGCACCACAGGCGTCTTGAGGAAGCCGTGACTCTGTGTGCCATCCTCCCAGACATAGCTCTCTTCAAGGTAGATGTCGACGATCTGCTTCACGGCCTCGATGAACTTGTCGTCCGTATAGCCCGCTTGCTCCCAGGCGGATTCGTCCGTCCTGGCAGCGCAAATGGTCATTTCGCCATAGCAGCCGCCGGCCATGACGTTGACGGCATCCACAGTGGGATCGTCGTCGTAACGAGCCGCCATCGCATGCACGGCTTTGCGCAACAGGCGTTGGTAGGTCTCGTTCCAGGGGACAGGCGTTCCACCGCGCGAGCCGACGAGCGCCACGCCCGCATCCCTTGCCCATTGTGGCGTCAAGCCTTCGGTGGTGAGAAGCTGTATCCAGATGCGTTTCCCCTGGCTGCGAGCCTGGGCGATTTTGGCGTCCAGCGCATCCCAGTGGAAGCTGCCCGGCTGCGGCTCGAGGGAGGCCCAGCCGCTGGCTGACTCTGTGGCCTCGTAGGCCCAGGCAACTATCGGCTCTGCCATGATCTTCGAGCTCAGCCAGTGGCATTGTCCGAGGCCCTGCTCGGCATTCAGCACGATGTCGTCGGGAAGCGCAGGGTCAGTCTGGAAGGCAGGAAGCGGCGCAGTGGGTTCTTGTCCTTTGGCGGCCGCCGCCAGCGCAAGCACCAGACACCCGGTCACAACTGCGCAAAGCATGGCAATCGCACGCCGGTTCTGGCTGTGTCCTGATTGAGTTTTGAACGACTCGTGACGCTGTGGCAACTTTGTCCCCTACTCTCAGTAGCGCTCTGGCCGCCGGCTTGGACTACTTGGCTCCTCGACCAGAGAACCACACCGGCACTGTCCTAAGCAGTATTTCCAGGTCCAGTCCTAGTGAGCGCCTTTCGATGTATTCGATGTCGATCTTGACAATGTCTTTGAAAGTGAGGCTGCTTCTGCCTCGAACCTGGGCCAACCCGGTGATCCCGGGTGGGACTTCCAATCGCCGGAAATGCCAGGGTTTGTACACGTCCACCTCGTGCGGCATATAGGGTCGTGGGCCGACCAGGCTCATGTCTCCTCGCAGCACGTTGAGAAACTGAGGTAGTTCATCCAGGCTCGTTTTCCGCAGCAGTCGCCCAAAGGGCGTTACACGCTTGTCGTTGGCAGGCTTGTACACTTCTCCGGGAGCACGTTTGTGGTTGCCATTGATGTAGTCCCTGGCAAAGGCCTGATCCGCAGAGCGGTCTGTACCGTTGTACATGGATCGGAACTTGAAGAAATGGAAGACTCTTCCACCCTGGCCGATCCTCTCCTGCACCAGGATGGCTGGGCCAGGCGATGTCAGCTTGATTGTAGCGGCGATTGCCAACATCAGGGGAGACGACGCCGCCAGAAGCATGATTGCAGCGACCCTGTCTGCCAGAGCCTTGAACCAATGGTAGAGTCTGCGGTCTTTGGTCACCTGAGGTTGAGCCAGGCTGAGAAAATACAGAGCTAGAACATGACTCGCATCCAGTTTTGCCCCTGTGGGGCGGTCTGCTGCAACTTGGGCCACAGTCTCTCCGAACCATCTTTGTCCCGGGTGGGACCGCACCGGAATGCGGGCCTGGGGACTCGCACGCCGCCGGGCGAGCGCTTGCATATCATATGCCATATTCAACGCAAACGCAAAAGGCCGGCCGAAATAGAAAAGGGCCGTCGCGTGACGGCCCTTCTGTACCATCTGCAAAGGGTTATTCGTCGTCCTCGTACGAACGATCCTCGTCCTCATCGTCCTCGTCTTCGTCATCCCAGTCGTCCACGTATTCCACCTTCTCCCAGGCACCTACTGACCCACAATCAGGGCACCTCTGCGGAGGCGCCTTGCCTTCGTGCAAGAAACCACATTCCATACACTCCCACTCGATGCTGTCCATTGCCATGTACCTCCAATATACTCTGCCCGTTTGTTTCGGTTTTCTAGTTATGAGCGTCATGCGGAACTCCGGAGCGCCGCGCAGCCAGCGCCAGTATTTCGTTGACCAGTTGTTTGTAAGGCATGCCTTCGGCCCTGGCCATGATGCACAGATCGCTAATCGTCGGATTGATCCCGGGCAGTGTGTTGATCTCCATCAAGTGTGGCTTGCCTTCTGCATCCAGGCGCAAGTCCACCCGGGACACATCCAGGGCGTTGATGGCCAGGAACGCTGCCACACTCAGACGCTTCAGTTCGGCTTCCAGGTCCGCGTCGATCTTGGCCGGACATAGGTAGTTGATGTCCAGCGGCCTGTCGGACTTGATGAGGTTCGTGTAGACGCTGCCCTCAGTCTTGGCCAGCGGGCTGGTGTCGATTTCCAGCACGGGGAAGATGTGGAAACCGTTCTTGCCGTAGAGTTCCGATGGCGGCTTCTCGCCGCGAGCCAGTGCGTTGCCCAGTAGGCCTACGGTGAACTCACGTCCAGGCAGGTAGGTCTCGACCAACGCAGGCTGCTGGTAGGTCTTGATCACGGACTTGACTCGTGCTCGCATCTGCGCCTGGTTGTGCACCACGGACTTGGCGTTGATGCCCTTGGCCGTGCCCTCATGCACGGGTTTGACGAACAACGGAAAAGACAAGGCTGGATGCAGCGGCTCGTCTCCGCGCTCAAAGAGCTGGAAGGCGGCCGTCGGCAGCCCGTAGGACATCCAGACGCGTTTCGTCATGGCTTTGTCCAGCGACAAAGCCTGGGCCAGGATCTTGCCGCCGGTGTAGGGGATGCCCAGCATCTCCAGCATAGCCGGCACCTGCGACTCGCGGCTGTCGCCGCGATGCCCCTCGCAGATGTTGAAGGCGATATCCACATCTAGGCGCATGCGCTGCAGGATGGGGTAGAGGTTTGCGTCTCCCTCGAGAGGCGTGACCTGGTGGCCGCCTGCTTCCATGGCCTGCTGCAGCGCCTGCACCGTCTCTTCGGAGTCAAGCTCCGCCGCAGCGTCCACGGGTTCCCCCGGGACGTGCGGCGCATTCTTCTTCAGATTGTACAACAGGGCTATGCGGAGCGGGTGCATACCGATTCTTTGCTGATGAAGACGGGTAGATTCACCGTCTCACCACGTTCTTGCACTCCGCCGTTGTTCTCCTCTGGCGGGTTCGGGCGCATGATCACGCCGTGCCCATCCAACATGCCAGCCACGCCTACATCCACAACGGGCTGGTCGTGGTGCCTGCAGCTGGGTGGACATTCGCCAGTGTAGCCCTGCGGCAAGGGATAGGCGCTGATCGCGCCGGCGTAGTTGCGTACCACGGCGGTCTTGTCCGACATCGAGATCAGATACTGCGGCATGATCGGCACCTTGCCGGCGCCGCCAGGCGCGTCCAGGCAGAAGGTGGGGACTGCGAGCCCCGACGTGTGGCCACGCAGGTGCTCGATGATCTCCAGGCCCTTGCTGAGCGACGTACGGAAGTGCGAGATGCCTTGCGACAGGTCGCACTGATACATGTAGTATGGCCGCACTCTTGCTTTCAGCAGACCGTGCATCAAGTCCTTCATGATGTGAGGGCAGTCGTTGATGCCGCGCAGCAAGACGGTCTGGCTGCCCAACGGGATGCCCGCATTGGCCAGGCGCGCGCATGCCGCCACCGTCTCCGGCGTGAGCTCCTTCGGATGGTTGAAATGGATGTTGATGAACAGGGGATGGTACTTGCTCAGCATGTTCACCAGCTCAGGCGTGATGCGCTGCGGCAGAAAGACCGGCACGCGCGTGCCCAGACGGATGATCTCCAAATGCGGGATGGCCCGCAGTCCCTTCAGCAAAGGCTCAAGTACGCTTTCGCTCAGGGTCAATGGATCACCACCCGAGATGAGCACGTCACGCACCTCTGGGTGTGTGGCCACGTAGCGAATGGCGCGCTGTATTTCTTCCGCGTGCATGCGCTCGGTCCTGACACCCACCAACCTTCGTCGGGTGCAGTGACGGCAGTAAGCGGCGCACTGGTCCGTCACCAACAACAACACCCGGTCGGGATAGCGGTGCACCAGCCCGGGCACAGGCGACTCGGCGTCCTCGTTCAACGGGTCGCGTAACTCATCCGCGCTGACGTGCAATTCCTCCGCCGTAGGTACCACCTGGCGGCGAATGGGACAGTTCGGGTCATGGGCATCCATCTGCGAAGCAAAGTAGGGCGTGATGGACATCCTCAGGCGTTGGCACGTCGCCCGAACTCCCGCTTCCTCCTCGGGTGTCATCTCGATGACACTTTTCAGTTGTTCAGGTGTGTTCAGGCGGTGACGTAGTTGCCAGCGCCAGTCATTCCAATCCGCATCAGGGACGTCTCGCCAAATCGGTGCGCGGCGAGATGCCCTTCCAGTACCTGGCGGTTCCTCCAAACTGGGAGGTTCCTCGAGCTCCTTACAGTTGCACTCCTGTGTCACGGTCATGTCCTCCAGACTCTGCATATTCACGACGGTCTGCAATGGCAGAAACCGTCATTGAAGGTCTCCGGAAATTTCGGGGGCAGCGGGAGAGCTACTAGCTATAGGGCTACAAGTGCTAACCTCCACAAGAGCCTGTGACCCCAGCGTGGCGGTCCAATCTCCTCTCTGCCCTCAATTCAGTGGGCGATTGTATCACAACTTTGAACGAGGCAGGTACAAATCAGGTGCGATATCGGTCGAAGTTTGGTAAAGGTTTGGTCAATGATGGTCGAAGAATGGTCAACGACTTGGCGATTTGGCTATTTGCGGCTATCATCTCCCGAGGTGGGTTGCCTATGCTTCTGGATGGAAAGTCTGAGTCGAAGAGGGTGAGGTCTAGATGGACGTGCTGATTGTGAATCCTCAGCCAGTGTGGGCTGAGCGCATTCAAGCCCGTCTGCAATCGAGTGGGGCCAGGGTACTGGTGGCCCACGGTTGGGCCAGCGCCGAGGATCTGCTCGAAGAGGAGTCGCCCGACATTCTTATCATCGAGCACTGGGTTCTGGAGAAGGAAGCTTCGGCGCTGCTGGCTGCCTTGCGCGAGTGGGAGTGGTTCCCCCTGATCCTGCCGACCGCCTTTTCGCAATTGGGAACCGATTCTCAGGTCTCGCCGCATGGCGAAGACGCCCTGCGCCGCCTGGAGGTATTGGTCATGCGTTTGCAGGGCGCCTTCGAACTCGCGGAGCGCCAACGCATCCGCGTTGGCAAACTGACGATCGATCCGGCGCGCAAGGAAGTGGTGTTTGCTGCCCGACGCGTGCCTTTGCCCCCCAACCAGTTCCGTTTGTTGTTCTATTTGGCGCTTAACGCCGGGCGCGTGGTCGAGAATCGCGAGTTGGTGCGAGAGCTGTGGGGTTTTGCAGGCTCTGATAGCGAAGCCAGCAAAATGGTAAAGGCGCACATATGGTTAATTCGTCGCAAACTGGGCTGGACCGATGACAGCACGAGCTATCTGCAGTCGGTGCGTGGATTCGGCTATATCCTCAGCCCACCGGCGCGCACCAGGCTCAAGAAGGACTCGGCGACTGTCTGAACGCCTCACCATCCAGCATCGCGTCGCCGGATGACGGCCACCCCCCCATGGGCAGGGTCCCTCTGGCCCCTGGCTTAGCGTTGCAGAAAGCACAGCAGTCCGGACACGATGCCGGCGGCCAGCTTGTCTTGTTGCGTGGTCAGGATGGTGCGATCGGCTGCCAGGAACCCCAGTTCGATGATGGCGCCGGGCGTCTCTGGAGCGATCTGCAGAAAGGCGTGGTATTCGTGCATGTCCGGAGTGATGCTAAAGTCATGCCGCGGCAGGCCAGTCGCACGCTCGTATTCATCGTAGAGGCACTTCACCAGCACGTCCTCTGTCTCTGGTATAGCACTGAACGACACGCGCGCCACTTTGAAGCCGCTCGCTTCGGCGATCTCGCAAGAGTCCGTGTGAATGGCCAGGAAGACAGCTGCCTCGTAGCCTGCTAGCCGGTCGTCAAACTCCTCCAGAAGGTCGACGGCATAGCCTCTTCTGGCAAGGGATGCCTCGACCTTCTCGGCCACCGCCAGGTTGATATCTGCTTCGCGCAGCCCATCGGGGCAGACGGCTCCGGGGTCGTTCTGCGGGCCACTGTGCCCGGCCAGGATGCCGACGCGCTTGACCCTGGAGACAGGGGATGCTGCCCCAGCGTGGATAGGGGTGGGGGACCTCGAGGCTGTGGGTCGCCGGGTTGGCGTCTGAACGAGTATGGTTCTATTGGAGTTCGGGGTTGTGGGTGTGTTGCTGCCGGAAGTTGGCGAGTCAGCCTGCCATACCGCGAACGCAGTGAGCACGATTGCGGCCAGGACCACAGCCATCAAGCCCAGCCGCAATTGGCCTAGGATGCATCCCAGGTTCTCATTGTGTGCTTGCTTACGCGTCACCCTGCGTCGCGGCTCTGCCACCGGCGGGCGTGCCTTTCTCCTACCCCAGTCTTTGTTGCGGCCCAATCATATCCGGCCCTGCCATCGGCGTCAATTAGGTGACGCTGACTCGCGATCCCTCCGGCGTCTTGAACACATCGATGCGTACCGGGAAGGCATCTTTCAGTTCTTCGATGTGCGTGATCACCAGGATCAACCCGAAATCGTCCTGTATGCAGCGGATGGCCTCAACCATACGCTGGCGGCCTTCTGTGTCTTGCGTGCCAAAGCCCTCGTCAATGATCAGTGTCTGCAAGCGAGCCCCGGCCCGTCTGACCAGGAGCTTGCTCAGAGCAATGCGGATGGCCAGGTTGATGCGAAAGGCCTCTCCGCCGGAGTATAATTCGTAGGAACGCGGACCAGCCTCGTCGGCGATCTTGATCTCCAGCGTTTCGATGGTATTGCCGCTCTTGGTGTCCCGCTGTGTGTCAAACCGCAGCGACATGCGGCCCTCTGTCATGCGACTCAGAAGCTGATTGGCCTCCGCTTCGATCTCTGGAATGGCAGCTTCGATGATGAGCGCCTGCAAGCCTTTCTTGCCAAAGGCCAGCTGCAGCTCATGGTATAGGCTGTAATCCTCCAGCAACTGCTCAAGCTGCGCCGCTCTATCTTTGCGCTCTTGTGCCCAGTAATGGCACTGATCACGCTTCTGCAGTGCTACCCCAATCAGTTGTCGAGTTCGGTTCTCTTGAGCGCGCCAGCCATCCACCTCGACCTGTCTTGACTGCACGACCTGCGCCAGTTTGGGGAGTTCGTCCAAACCTGCCTGAAGTTCGGCGTAGGTCCGGCGGTCCTGCTCTAGCGACTGGTTCCAGCTCTGGCGTGAGTGGCATAGCTGTTCGGTGTTCGAACGCAGTTCGTGCAGGACTTGTTCAGCTTGCTGCAGCCGCGCTTTCTCATCCTCAAAGGCAGCCAAGTCCATCACCCTGCGTTGAGCTTGCTCGTGACGCGCCTGGTCGTATCCCAGGGCGGCAATCGCAGTCTCCAATTTGTGCAGGTCGTCACGTTCTTTGGCGGCGAATGCGCCAGTGCGCAATGGATCCTGCAGCCTCTGCAATTCCTGCTGCAGCTCTGCGATCTGCTTTGTTGCCTCCTGCGCATCTTCTATACTCTTGCGAAGCCGGGCCTCCAATCCCTGGATTGCCGGCAGCCGCTTCAGATCGCGCTGCAAGGGCCCAATCTCTATGTTGAGGGAGACCTTTTCGGCAGCGATTCGCTCTGACTCACGCTGTCTGCTGCGAAAGGCCTTGCCCTTTTGCAGGCCTTCGGCCTTGACCTCGGCCAGCACGCGCAGACGTTCCTGTTGGCTCAGCGCCTGGCCGCACAGTGGACAGGCGGCGGTAGGTTCCTTCAGCAGTTCTATCTTCTCTTGCAGGGTCGTCATGTCCTGCTTGAGTCTGGCGCTTTCCGTCTCCAACTGGGCTATCTGCAGCGCCAATTCAGAATCCTTGGCCTTGAGGGTCTCGAGCCTGTCCTGTCTGGCTGCAAGTTCCTGGAGCTGCTTGGATGCCTCGAGGTGCTCGCCCTGCCACCTGGCAGACTGTTCAGATGTCTCGCGGTGGGTCGCAATCCGCTCCTCCACCGCATGCGCCTTCAACTCCAATTGCTGCTTGGCCTCGGCGATGCGTTTCTCAACTACAGCCTTGTCCTTGTTCAGCGCAAGCAGTCGGGGCAGCATGGCTGCCCAGGCTGCCTCTTGTTCGCGTGCTTCGAGCCAGTTTGCGTAGTCGGCCTCGATCTCCTCGCGGCGCTGCAGAATGGACTCATTGGCGTGGATCTTGGCCTTGAGGGCCTTGACCTGCTCGTCCAGTTGATCCACGCTCGCTTCTGCAGTGCGGATGCGATTCTGCACCTCGATCAGCCGAGTCTGCTGGGCTTCAAGGGCTTTGTATTTGTCGCGCAGGGCCAGCAGGTCGGCCTCCGCCGACCTGGCCTGGCGATTGAGCTGTGCAAGTTGCTCCTGGGTCGCCGCAAGATCTTGCTCGTACTGCGGCAGATGCGCCAGCTCGCGTTCGATTTCCTGGATGCGTGTCTCGGCTTCTCGGGCGCCCGCTTCTTTTTCTTGGGCAAGGGCCTTGGCCCGTTGCTCGTACTCGTCGTATACGTCCAGACCCAGGATCTCCGCCAGGACGCGCTTGCGATCCGCGGGCGCTTTCACGGTGAACTCGTCGGCCCGGCCTTGCAGGAGCAGTGCCGAGTTGATGAACGTATCATAATCCATACGCAGAACCTGGTTGATCTGAGCCTGTGTAGCACGCTGTGTGGCGGCGGTGAGGGCGCGGAAGCGATCTTCATGCCTGATCTGGAACTCCAGCGCGCTGCGGCTGTGCTGGCCCAACTCGCGCTTGCGAATGACGCGGTAGTGCGTGGAGTCCAGGAGGAAATCCAGTTGCACCTCCATATCGCTTTGACCGGTGGTCACGAGCTCGTCGTCGTAACGCGCTCTGGCTCGACCCCACAGCGCCCAGGTCATGGCGTCCAGGAGCGCTGATTTGCCATGCCCGTTGTCCCCGGCCAGGCATGCCAGGCGAATGCCGGTCAGGTCCAGTGCCGTAGAATCGCGGTAGCACATAAAGTTGCGCAGGTGCAATCTAAGCGGGATCATCGCTCGTTCATCCTATGCTGGAGGAGCCTTGCAGGCTCCTGACCAATCATAGCACAGCTTGCCCTTGTGCGCCAAGAGAACTCCCTGCGGTCACACCAACCCGGCTTCTTGTAGCGGCGATGCGCATTCTGTGCAGTCAGCGCTCCAGTTCAATCGCCGCTCCAGATTTGTCGTGGGTCGCTCGCCGGCTTATACTGCGGGCTATGAGCAATGAGGACCCGCTCGCCAAGCTAATAGAACGTGTGCAACGCTACTCGCCGGATGCGGACGTGGAGCTGATCCGGAGGGCCTATCGCGTTGCAGAACGGGCGCATGCGGGTCAGACACGCGCGTCAGGCGAGCCCTACATCGAGCACCCCTTGGCCGTAGCGTACAGTCTGACCGAACTGCGCCTCGATGCCCCTTCGTTGGCAGCGGCACTGCTGCACGACGTGCCCGAAGACACACGCGTAAGCCTCACGGACGTCAAGGCCCAGTTTGGGGATGAGGTAGCCAAGCTGGTGGATGGCATGACCAAGCTGGACCGTGTCAATCAGCTAAGCCGTACCGTAGATGGGGCGCGGGCCGAGGCGCAGGCGGAGAACGTGCGCAAGATCCTGCTGGCCATGGTGGATGACATCCGCGTGATCATGATCAAACTGGCTGACCGCCTGCACAACATGCGCACTTTGGACTCTCTGGGACAGGAGAGACAGAAACGCATTGCCCAGGAGACTCTGGACATCTATGCACCGCTGGCGAATCGTCTGGGTATCTGGGAGCTCAAGTGGCAACTGGAGGACTTGGCGCTGCAAAGTCTGAACCCCGAAGAGTATCATCGGATTGCCGGGCTGCTGGCCGAGAAGCGGCAGGAACGCGAGACGTACGTTGACCGCGTGGTCGCTATCATCCGTGGGAGACTGGCTGAGGAAGGCATTCCTGGCGAGGTCAGTGGCCGTCCCAAGCACATCTACAGCATCTACCGCAAGATGCGGGAAAAGGCGCGCGATTTTGAGGAGATCTACGATGTGCGCGGGGTACGTATCTTGCTGCAAGAAGTCAAGGACTGCTATGCTGTGCTGGGCATCATTCACAGCATGTGGCGGCCCATTCCTGGACAGTTCGATGACTATATCGCCATGCCCAAGGACAACCTTTATCAGTCTCTGCACACCGCTGTGATCGGCCCCGAAGGCCGTCCCTTTGAGGTGCAGATCCGTACCTGGGAGATGCATCGCGTGGCGGAATACGGTATTGCCGCCCACTGGCGCTATAAGGAACAGATGAAGCGCGATCTCAGCCTGGAGGCCAAGATCGCCTGGCTGCGCCAGGTGGCCGAATGGCGCCAGGATGGCAAGTCTGCCAGCCAGTTCGTGGAATCCATCAAAACGGACGTTTTCCCAGATCGCGTCTATGTTTTCACTCCCAAGGGCGATATCGTTGATCTGCCCCAAGGAGCCACGCCAGTTGATCTGGCCTACTATATCCATACAGAGATCGGACATCGTTGCCGCGGCGCCAAAGTGAACGGACGCTTGGTGCCCTTGGACTACCAATTGCACTTGGGCGACCAGGTGGAAATCCTCACGGCCAAACGGGGAGGCCCCAGTCGCGATTGGTTGAATCCTCAGTTGGGCTATGTCAATACGGCGAGAGGCCGGGACAAGGTTCGGCAATGGTTCAGACAGCAAGAGCGCACTGAGAACATCGCACAGGGCCGCGACGTTCTCGACAAAGAGCTGCGCCGACTGGGATTGGACCAGCGTCCCTTCGACGAGATTGCCAAGCTCTTCAAGTACCAAAGCTTGGACAATTTCCTCGCAGCGATCGGGGCGGGCGATGTCTCCCCTCAGCAAATCGCGGTCAAGCTGGCCGCCATGAGCGACCAGCCCCTGCTATTCCCGGAGGCTGTCCTGCCTCCTGCGTCGGTCGTAGGCATCCGCGTCAATGGCGTGGGGGATCTGTTGACGCGCCTGGCGCAGTGCTGCAAGCCCGTACCGGGAGACCCGATTATCGGTTACATCACCCGAGGCACAGGCATCACGGTTCACCGCAAGGATTGCCCCAACGTCAAGAACATCGCTGACTCGGAGCGCCTGACTGAGGTGCAATGGGGAGCAACGCGAGAGGCATACCCGGTCAACATCCGGCTCGAAGCTTTTGACCGTCCCGGTCTGCTGCGCGACATCGCCACGATCGTGGCTGATGCAGGCATCAGCATGAGCGCGTTGCATGTTTCTACTCGCAGCGACAACACTGCCACGCTGCAGGCTACCCTGCAAATCTCACGCATCGAGCAACTGCGCGACGTCCTGACCAAGCTGGAAAACCTGCGCGATGTCATGGAGGCTCGTCGCGAGAAATCCTGACGACCGCAGCAAAAAGAGCTCCACCGGTTGAGGTGGAGCTCCTGCCGTCGGACCGTTTTACCGTTCTTGGCTATTCGGGAGCGTCTGCCGAAGTCCAGAGACGCTGCACTCCCTCAGCGCTGCGCTGTGTGGTCAGCCAGTCCTCCAGTGCAGAGGACCTCTTCTGAGCCAGCGTGTCTTCGTCCAAGGGGCGGTTTGCGTCGCGCTCAATCATGTAGATGATGTGGTAGCCATAGCTCGTCTGCACTGGATCGCTGGTCTGGCCAGGCTGCAGTGCAAAGGCCGCGTCCTCGAATTCGGTTACCATGGTTCCACGTCCAAACCAGCCCAGATCTCCCCCCTCATCCTTGTTGGAGGTGTCCGTCGACAGCTCTTTGGCCAGGGCCTCAAAGCTCTCACCAGCCTCAAGGCGCTCAACCACCTTCTTGGCCTCTTCCTCGGTCGCGACCAGGATGTGCCTGGCGTGCACCTGCTCGGCAGTGGTCGGTACCTCCTGGCCTAAGGCCTCCTGAAGCTTGGTGCGGTAGAGCGAGGACTCGAACAGGCGCCGGAAGGCCGCCTCGCTAAACTTGACGTTCTTGCGCAATGCCACCACATACTCGTTATAGTTCGTCTGGAACTGCTCCTCAGTCATCGGTGCTTGCGTTGGGGTCGGAGTCACGGTGATGGTCTCCGTCGCCGTGATTGGCGTCGGCGTTGGAGTGGGTGGGTTGCGCTCGTAGCCGAACTGCGTCTCGATCTCGCTCTGCAGCTCCTCTGCAGTAACCTGCAAACCGCGTCTTGCGGCCTCCTGCCGGATGAGCTCGTCATCGATCATTTCCTCGAGAGCCTGAGATGGGATGGCGGCGGCCTGCATCTGGAGCTGCTGCTGTTGCTGCTGCAGATACTGCACCAGAAACTGCTGGTCCTCAGCAGTCGGGTCCAGCATGGCAAGTTGACTCTGAATGCTGCCCAGTGTGCTTGCCATCTGGTAACGCTCGTACATCACCAGGGCCTGATAGTCCCTGCGGGTGATGGACTTGCCATTCACGATGGCCACGGGCTGCGAGGGTTTGACGACGTACTCCTGATAGTAGCCAAAGGCCAGCACTAGCACAACCAAGGCAACCGTCACGATGCCAAAGGCGAGCAGGATGCGCTTCTGCCGCGCTTCGGCTTCCTTCTTTGATAGCTGCTTTCTAGCGGGATACTGTGCTGCCGGCTTGGTCTTCTTAGCCATGGAGTTGCCTCACGTATCAGCGACCTGAACCAGTCGCCAGTCTTGCTGTTTTGCGCACGGGGGGGCTATTACTAGCCTCTGCGCAGGTGCGCAGCGGTGTAGGGCAGAAGCGCCAGATGACGCGCGCGCTTGATGGCCACCGACAGGCTGCGTTGGTGTCTCGCACACAAGCCTGTACCTCGACGTGCCTGGATCTTGCCCCTGTCCGTAATGTATCTCTGAAGCATATCGGCCCGCTTGTAATCAATGCGCAGGTTCTTGTCTTTGCAGAAAGCGCAAACTCTGCGCGGCGGGGGACCGCCGTAACGCCTGCCGCCCCCACCCTCTCCAGGACCATAGCGGCGCGGTCGCGGAGCCTGCTGCTCAGTTCCTGTATCGTTCGCCAAGTGAACCTCCTTGGAGTTTGCTCGCTAGTGCCTAGGCCTCTTGTTCGTCCTTGCGGACAACCAGATAGCGCATGACGTCTTCCATCAGTTTGATGCTCTTCTCCAGGCTGCGGACGGCCGCGGCTGGCATGTCCATTTCCACCAAGTAGTACAAGCCTTCGCGATGGTTGCGGATGGGGTACGCCAGACGCCTTCTTCCCCAGCTGTCAACCTGCGTGACTTGACCTTTCAGGTCGCTGATGGTCTTGCTCATCTTCTCCACCAGCGCGTTCAGAGGCTCTTCTTCCAGTTCAGGCTGGACGATGAAGACCATTTCGTACTTGGGCATCGCCACACCTCCTTCCCTTGGGATTGCTGCGGGATAGCTGTCGGGGTGACAGCCACACCGGAGCGGAAAGGTTGCTTGCAGCAAACCTTCAGCCAAACAAGATATCTTAGCACGAAATGCGCCAAAATGCAAAAGCGCCCCGGAGTGAGTTCCAACTGTACAGGTTTGGAGTCATGGCCGGCTGCGACTAAAATCACCTCGTCTGGGTATTAGGAAACGAAGGGAGGAGATGTATGCGGCGAGCGCATCGCCTTGCTCTGATACTGCTTGGCGCGCTCCTGGTTCTGTGGTGCGTCCCGCTGCTCATTCCCGTGCCGCCCCTGCGAGAGACGACGCCCGTGGAAGCGCTGATCGACGCAGACAGCCGCTTTGCGATCGCAGATGGGCTGCAGGTGCACTACAAGCTGGCCGGCCAAGGCCAGCCTGCCCTGGTGCTGCTGCATGGTCTGGGCGCAAGCGTGTTCTCATGGCGCGAGGTAATGGTACCTCTTTCGCATCTCGGTACCGTGATTGCCTTCGATCGTCCGGGCTTTGGTCTCACTTCTCGGCCCATGCCTGGCGATTGGCAAGGAGAGAATCCCTATGCGGCCGAATCTCAGGCGCGTCTGACCGTCGATCTGCTCGATGGGCTTGGCATACAGAAGGCCATCCTGATAGGTCATTCCGCCGGAGGCTCGATTGCGGTGCTGACGGCGTTGCGATTCCCTCAGCGTGTGGAGGCACTTGTGCTGGTCAGCCCGGCCATCTACGAAGGCGGAGGTGCTCCTGGGTGGGTCCGCCCTCTGCTGAGCCTTCCTCAGGTGCGCCGCTGGGGTCCGTTGTTTGTGCGTTCCATTGCTGGCCGGGGTGCGAGCCTGCTGGCTTCGGCGTGGCATGACCCCAGCAAGATCGAGCCGGAGGTACTGGCCGGATACGCAAAGGGCTGGCAGGTGCCCAACTGGGACAGGGCGCTGTGGGAGCTCGTCCTGGCGAGCCGGCCTCTCGACCTGGAGCGGCATCTTGACGAGCTGCACATGCCTGTCCTGGTGCTGACCGGAGACGACGATCGTTGGGTTCCGACCGAACAGAGCATCCGTCTGGCCAGCGAGTTACCCCGTGCTGAGCTGGTCGTTGTCCCGGACTGTGGGCATCTGCTGCAAGAGGAAGCCCCTGTCGCGTTCATGGGCGCGACGAGTGCCTTTCTGGCCAAGCTGCCCTAGTCTGGAGCATGCTGTAATTGGGCATTCCAGATCGCCGGAGGTGTGGTGTGGTCGACAGCCCGGGCCTGGTGGTACTCTTTGGCTCGGGGGAAACCTCAGCCAGTGGGCGGCGTGTGCATGATTGGGTGTTGCACCGTCTGAGGGCGCCCATCCGCCTGGCTGTATTGGAGACCCCGGCGGGCTTTCAGCCGAATTCCGCGGCCGTGGCTGGCGAAGTGGCGAGCTTCTTCCGCACTCGACTCTCAAATCACTCTCTGCAGGTCGAGGTGATTCCTGCGCGCCAGCGTGGCACTGCATTGAGTCCCGATAACCGCGAAATCGTGGCACCTCTGCGTCAAGCCGATGCCATCTTCCTGGGGCCTGGCAGCCCGACCTACGCCGTGCGGCAACTGCAGGGCAGCCTGCTGTGGCAGACCCTTGTGGCGCGCCACCGCCTTGGAACGGCCGTGATTCTGGCAAGCGCGGCCACGATTGCAGCCAGCGCGCAAACGCTGCCAGTCTACGAAATCTACAAAGTGGGTGAGGATCTGCACTGGCGTCCGGGGTTGAATCTGCTCGCTGAGTTCGGCTTGTCGCTGGCCCTGGTGTCGCACTGGGACAACTCGGATGGAGGGGCCGCGCTGGATACAAGCCGGTGCTTCATGGGACGGGCGCGCTTTGAGCGCTTGCTCTCCCTGTTGCCTTCTGGCGTGCAGGTCGTGGGTATTGACGAGCATACGGCTCTGGTCATGGACTTGCAGGCCGGGCAGTGTCGCGTGATGGGGCGCGGGGCAGTCACTCTGCTGATGGGAGCAGCAGAGCTGCGCTTCTCTCACGGACAGGCCTTTGACATCGAAAAGCTGGGGCCTTTTCGCGTGCCGGAGCCGAGCAGTGGCGTCGCTCGTGAAGTGTGGGATTGGGTGCAGTCCGCGGGACATGAAGCCATCATTGCAGCCGATGTGGCTCCACAGCCGCCGGCGGAGGTCCTGGAGCTTGCGGCGCGGCGTCAAGCCGCCAGGGAGCATCACGACTGGCTTGTGGCGGATGACCTGCGGCGCCGCATCCAGTCCCTGGGTTGGGAAGTGCGGGATACGGCCAACGGCTTTGAGCTGAGGACCGACCGGCGCGGTTCTTGACGGCCCGTTCGGCGCGGCTATAATGTGGTTCCCATGATCTATCTCGACAATGCGGCCACCACATGGCCCAAACCCGCATGCGTGGCGCAGGCCATGACTGACTATGCGCTCCACGTAGGAGCCAGCCCCGGCCGCGGGAGCCACCGGCTCTCCCTGGAAGCCAGCCGCATAGTCTACGATGCTCGCGAAGCGCTGGCGCGGCTGTTCGGTCTGCCTGACCCGTTGCGCGTTATCCTCACTGCCAATGCCACCGAGGCCCTCAACCTGGCCGTCATGGGCTGCCTGAACCCTGGCGATCATGTGGTAACCACGTCGATGGAACACAACGCCCTCATGCGCCCCTTGCGTCATCTTGAGTCCTTGGGCGTGCTGTTGAGCGTGGTGCCATGTGCCTCGGACGGCGCTCTCGATCCCCAGGTGCTTGAGAAGGCCATGCGTCCCAACACCGTGTTGCTTGCCGTGAATCACGCTTCGAACGTGGTGGGAACCCTGTTGCCCGTCGCGCAGATTGGCGCCATCGCGCGCGCGCGTGGAAGCCTGATGCTGGTGGATGCCGCACAGACAGGTGGCGCGTACCCAATCGACATGGCTGCGATGAACATTGACCTGCTGGCTTTCACTGGTCACAAGGGGCTGCTTGGCCCCCAGGGCACGGGCGGATTGTGTCTGGGTGAGCGCTTGGACCCGGATCGCCTTCAGCCTTTGAAGCGGGGCGGAACCGGCAGCAATTCCGAGCTTGAAGAGCAGCCGGACTTCTTGCCGGACAAGTACGAGGCCGGCACGCTGAACGCTCTGGCAATCGCAGGCCTGGGGGCGGGAGTGAGGTACGTGCTCGAGCAGGGCGTCGCGCGCATCCGGCACCACGAAGAAGAGCTGACGGCTCGCCTGCTCTCCGGACTGAGCGACATCCCCGGGTTGCACGTCTACGGCACCAGGGATGCCAGGCTGCAGACCGCAACCGTTTCGTTCAATGTGGGCGACATGCAGCCATCGGAAGTGGCGGAGCGACTGGATGACGAACATGGCGTGCTATGTCGTGCGGGACTGCACTGCGCGCCAGCGGCCCACCGTACGCTTGGCACGTACCCTCGAGGCACGGTGCGCTTTGGTCTGAGTTACTTGAACACATCTGAACAAGTGAATGCTGCTGTCGAGGCGGTTCGTGGCATCGCCTTGGGAGGTTGATTCTGATATGAAAGTCGTAGATGCCAGAGGGCAAGCCTGTCCGCAACCTGTCATTCTTTCGCGCAAGGCTATGGCTGATTCCAACGAACTGACGGTGATCGTCGATAATGAGACCGCAGAAATCAACGTGTCGCGCATGGCGGAAAAGGCAGGCTATCGGGTCGATTCTCAACGCAAGGATCAGGACATCTTCATACACCTTACCAGAGTCGTGGAGGCCCAGGCGAAGCCACTTCGAGCGTGCGCTACAGATGAATGGGTCGTGCTCGTGACCGGCGAAGTATTGGGGCGCGGGAGTGATGAGTTGGGCACCGTCTTGGCGCGTGGGTTCTTGCATGCGCTGGACGAGGCAGAATCGCGTCCAGCCAGCCTGATCTTCATGAACAGCGGTGTGCGGCTGGTGGTGCAGGGGTCAAAAGTGCTCGACGACCTGAGATCTCTGTCCGACAAAGGCGTTGAGA
>Ga0209609_10000343_pt1 | contig 27908 bp, 26 predicted proteins | sample LakKivw325mmetaG_FD_184136 | JGI IMG/M metagenome (GOLD analysis project Ga0209609, IMG submission 184136) | Anoxic lake water microbial communities from Lake Kivu, Rwanda to study Microbial Dark Matter (Phase II) - Lake Kivu water 325m metaG... | ecosystem: Environmental > Aquatic > Freshwater... | reverse complement strand
CAATTACTAAGGCCAAGTTCATTTTTAGGATATCCGAAGCCGTCCTTGTTCACAGCTCCTAAGAAAGGGTTGCCAGCCATGCCAAGCCCAAACGTAAAATGTGTCGAATCCATTTTAAGAAGTTTGAATTCCTTGTCAATGTCCTGAACTGCATAACATAAGTGCGAAAGCAAGAAAAAAGTAAAGATTGACACCCAGACTATTAATCTTGTTTTCATGTTTAGCCCTCCTTAAATATCTTCAATGTTTAGGGATACTATCGGTTGTTTATGCATCTTACCATAATGAATATTATAGTGTTCATACCCAAATCATATGAAAGCGGCATCATTTTATAAACCCGATCCCAAATTACTGGGAACGATGGCAAAAGAGTTTAGGCGATTGAGAAAAGCAAAAGGCCTGACAATTGAGCAATTCGCGGAGATATGTGATTTGCACAGCAAATATATTCAAACTATTGAGCGCGGCACAAGGAATATTTCCTTGTCTGTATTTGTCCAAATAGCTGAAGCTCTTCAGATTTCTCCAAATGTTTTACTAAAGCGTATTTTAAATCAAAAATAATAGGGACATTCCTTCCCCGTGCTCGCAGGACAAGGACAAGAACGAGGCCCAAAGGGGTCTTTCTAAGTTTGACACTCTCTCTCATTCTTTGTTATAATTCCCTAAAATAATGAAGCTGAAATATAAACGGGTCCTTCTCAAGTTGAGCGGCGAATTTATCGGCGGAAAACAGAAATTCGGCATTGACCATGATGTTCTGACCTCTCTGGCAGAAGAAATAAAAAGCATAAAAAAACATAAGGTCGAGCTTGCTATTGTCGTGGGTGGAGGGAACATATTCAGGGGCGTCCCTGCCAGTCAGAGCGGTATGGACCGCTCGACCGGGGATTATATGGGAATGCTTGCCACCGTCATTAACGCTCTTGCCATTCAAGACTCGCTGGAAAAAGCCGGCCTGTTCTGCAGGGTCCTGTCTGCAATAGAGATGTTCGCCATTGCGGAGCCTTATATCAGACGAAGGGCCATCCGCCATATGGAAAAAGGAAGGGTTGTCGTTTTTGCCGGGGGCACAGGGAACCCTTATTTTACTACGGACACCACCGCGGCCCTGAGGGCGGCGGAAATAAATGCCGACCTCGTGCTAAAAGCCACAAAAGTTGACGGGATATACACGGAAGACCCTGTAAAGAATTCCAAGGCGCGCAGATATAAAAAGGTCAAATACCTGCAGGTACTAAACAAAAGGCTTAAGGTCATGGATTCTACCGCGGTCTCGCTTTGCATGGACAATGAGATCCCCATCATAGTCCTTGACCTTACAAAACGCGGAAATATAGAAAGGGCCCTTTCCGGGAAACCGGCGGGGACACTGGTGGTCAAAGAATAATGGCGGCTGAAATACTGAAAAAAGCGGACGACAGGATGAAAAAGACCATAGAGGCCTTCCGAAAAGAGCTCTCTTCGATCAGGACCGGCAGGGCTTCTGCGGCCCTTGTGGAGAATATACTTGTTGAGTATTACGGCACACAAACCCCTATAAAGCAGCTGGCCAATCTGTCCACCCCGGACCCAAAACAGATCGCGATACAGCCTTACGATAAGGGTTCGGTGGCAGAGATAGATAAAGCGCTGCAGAAGGCCGACCTTGGAGCAATGCCCAAGGTTGACGGGGGCATCATAAGGATAATCCTTCCCCCGCTGACGGAAGAAAGAAGAAAAGACCTGGTAAAGCTGATAAAAAAGCATTCGGAAGATTCCAAGATCTCCATTAGGAACATCAGGCGGGACGCGATAGAAGAGGCCAAGGCAAAAAAAGCAAAGAAGGAACTGACGGAGGACCAGGAAAAGCATATTGAGACCGAGATACAAAAGACCGTCGAAAGGCATTCCCAGGAGATCGACCGGCGGGTAGTCTCAAAAGAAAAGGAAGTAATGGAGGTTTGATATCATGCATAAGATCTCTTCCGACTGCACCGGCTGCGGCGCTTGCGTAGAGGTGTGCGCTTACAAGGCCATCCACCCCCAGGGAGATGTCTATGTGATAGGCCCTGAGTGCACCGACTGCGAGGAATGCGTTGAGGCCTGCCCTGTTGACGCCATAAGTGAAGAATAATTGATGATACAGCGGCTCATAAAACGCCTTTTCGGCCCCGGTATTAAGCCCAAAACTCTTCCCAATTTGCCTGTGCATATTGCCATCATCATGGACGGCAACGGCCGCTGGGCGCAAAAAAGAGGGCTGCCCAGGATAGCGGGCCACAGGGTCGGGCTGGAGTCTATCAGGTCGGCAATAAAGACCTGCGCCCGTCTGGGAATAAAATATCTGACCGTCTACGCGTTCTCGACAGAGAACTGGGCAAGACCCAAGGAGGAAGTCTCCTTTTTGATGAACCTGGTACTGGAATCCCTTGACAGAGAGATCGAAGAGCTTTCGGCAAAGGGCGTTAGGATAAGGTTTCTCGGCAGGATCTCTGATATGGAAACCAAGATCCGGGAAAAGGTTTCTGCCGCAATGAAAAAGACCGGGAACAATACCGGCCTGAACCTGCAGATAATGCTCAATTACGGCGGCAGGGCCGAGATAACAGATGCGATAAACCGTCTTATCGGTGAAAAGCAGCCTCAGCAAAAGGTAAGCGAAACCGATATCGGGGACCGCCTGTACACAGCGGGCATTCCGGATCCCGACCTTCTGATCAGGACCGGAGGGGATTTAAGGGTAAGCAATTTTATGCTGTGGCAGATAGCCTACAGCGAGATCTATGTGACAAGAACCCTTTGGCCCGATTTTAGGGAAAAGGAAATGCAAAAAGCTCTCGAAGACTATTCTTCAAGAAGCCGCAGGTTCGGCGGCCTATAAATAATAAGCAGGAGGTAGCTATGCTTCAAAGGATCTTGACGGTCTTGATAGGCGTTCCGATCGTTGTTTTTTGCACCTATTTTGGCGGCCTGTGGTTCTTTTTTATGGTAACCTCCCTTGCCGTGATCTCCCTGAACGAGTTCTTCAATTTGATGCGCTCCAAGGGGCTGAGCCCTTATTACACTCTGGGGAACCTGTTAACGCTGTTCTTCATCGTGTTCATTCAGCTGACGCTAAAGCATCCCTCCTGGGAGTCCGCATTTTCCGTCATTTTGACCGCTTCTATAATCTCGACCTTTTGCGCGGCTATCTTCATCAGAAGGACCGCGATGGCCACTGTCAACATCGCAATAACCTTGCTCGGGACCCTTTATGTGGGGTGGCTTTTCAGTTATCTTGTCCTTCTCAGGGACCTAACGCCGCACGGGGCCTGCCTTTTCTTTCTTCTTCTCACTGTCTGGGCCGGGGATACTGCATCATATTTTATCGGCGGAAGGTTTGGAGTTAAACAACTTAGCCCTTACATAAGCCCCAAAAAGACCGTTCTTGGGTCCGCGGCCGGCTTTCTTTTTGCTCTGGCAGGCGCCTATATTTTTGGGGTGCTTGCAGAAGGCACTCTTGTCCCCGTCAACTGGCCGCATTATCTTGCACTTGGTTCGCTGATAGGTGTTTTTTCACAGCTGAGCGATCTTTCTGAATCGCTCATAAAAAGGGATGCCGGCGCCAAGGATTCGAGCCGGCTTGTCCCCGGGCACGGGGGAATTCTAGACAGAATGGACAGCTTTATATTTACTGCCCCTATAGTTTATTATTATTTGACCTGGTTCATCCTAAAATAGCATATGGACCGCAAAAAACTGGTAAGGCTGGCACTTAAGGAAGACCTTGGGAAAGGCGACATCACTTCGGCCTCGGTAATTGCGCCGGGGTCAAAATGCCTGGCCAGGATCATAAGCAAGGACTCCGGCATTCTTTGCGGCCTTAACATTGCAAAAGAAGTATTCAAACAACTGGACAGGTCCATTCGCTTTGCCGCAAGAATGAAGAGCGGGCAAAAGCTGACAAAAGGAAAACTGATCGCCGAAGTGAGCGGGCCAACATCAAAGATACTTTCGGGAGAAAGGCTCGCGCTGAATTTTCTGCAAAGGTTGTCTGGAATAGCGGCCCTTGCCTCCCTTTACAAAAAAGAACTTAAAGGCACTAAGGCCACTCTTCTTGACACCAGAAAAACCACACCGCTTTTGAGGGAGCTGGAAAAAGAGGCTGTTGCTGCGGGCGGCGGCACAAACCACCGGATGGGGCTTTACGATTCTATCCTTATAAAGGACAACCATTTGCCCTTTATTAAAGACCTAAAATCAGCGGTTGCAAAGGCAAAAAACTTCGGCAAGGTGGAAATAGAAGCAAAAACCCTGTCGGAAGTTAAGAGCTGTCTGTCCTCGGGAGCGGACAGGATATTGCTGGACAATATGGGACTTCCAATACTCAAAAAAGCGGTAAAACTAGTTAAGGAATGGAATAGAAAGAGCAAAAGGGCTGTAAAGACCGAGGCTTCCGGCGGTATCACTCTTAAGAATATCCGTTTGGTCGCAAAGACCGGGGTTGATTTTATTTCGGCAGGAGCTCTGACACACTCCCCAAGATCACTCGACATCTGCTTAAAGATCTCAAAAAGGCGGTAAAGTGGGCTTTAAACTCGGTATAATCGGTCTTCCAAATGTTGGGAAATCCACGGTTTTTAACGCTTTGTCAGGAGCTAAGGCTGATGTTTCAAATTATCCTTTTACCACTATAGACCCGAATATAGGGATAGTAGAGGTCCCCGATAAAAGGACCGGGACTATCGCCCGGATCATCGGCTCTGCAAAGGCTGTCGGAACGATAATAGAGTTCGTGGACATAGCGGGCCTTGTAAAAGGCGCCAGCCGCGGAGAAGGGCTGGGGAATAAATTCCTTTCTAATATCAGGGAAGTGGACGCAGTGGTCCATGTCGTTCGGGTGTTCACAGACGGCAGCATCGCCCATGTTGACGGCAGCCTTAACAGCGTAAGGGATATAGAAGTAATAGATGCCGAGCTCCTGCTGGCCGACCTGGCATCTGTAGAAAAAAGGCTATCTTCGGTCAGAGCCTCGGCCAAAAGCCGGGACAAAAAAGTTCTTGAAGAGCTGTCGGCGCTAGAAAAGCTGGGGGATGGCCTTTCAAAGGGGATCCCCGCAAGAAGCTTATCGTTGAGGGAAGAAGAGCTCGAAGCCGTAAAAGGTCTTTCCCTTCTGACCTCTAAGCCCGGGCTGCTCCTTGCCAACTGCGACGAAACTATGCAAAGAGACGCCTCTCTGGATGCCTACAGCGAAAAAACCGGCTGCCGGCTTATATACATGTGCGCAAAATTGGAGGCGGATGTAAAAGAGCTTTCTTTGGAAGATGCAAAGCAGTATCTTGAAGCTGCGGGGCAAAAAGAGCCCGCCCTGCCCTCTTTTATAAACGCCTGCTACAGGCTTCTTGACCTGATCACTTTTTTTACCGCCAACGAGAAAGAGGCCAGGGCCTGGACGGTCAAAAAGGGCGCAAAAGCTCCCGCTGCCGCGGCAAAAGTCCACTCCGACATGGAGAAAGGTTTTATCAGCGCCGAGGTGATCTCTTTTGAAGACCTTGAAAGGGCCTCTTCGCTGTCAAAGGCAAGAGAACTGGGCCTTTTGCGGCTGGAGGGAAAGAACTACGAGGTCAGGGACGGAGATATTTTGCAGATCAGATTCCAGCCATAAAGTGCTATTATTATGTTATCGGAGGGATGAGGTGTGGCAAAACAGCTAAGGACATACGAAGAGATAAACGAAAAGATAAAAAAAGGCCAGGCTGTCGTGGTCTCGGCGGATGAACTGATAGATCTTGTTGAAAAAGAGGGCGCAGAAAAGGCGGCTCAAAAAGTAGATGTGGTGACAACAGCGACCTTTGGCCCGATGTGTTCTTCCGGCGTGTTTTTGAATGTAGGACATACAAAACCTAAGATCAAGATACAAAAGGCCACGCTTAACGGCGTCAGCGCCTATGCGGGGCTTGCTGCGGTAGATCTGTATCTTGGCGCCACCGAGATCCCGGAGGACGATCCGGCAAATAAGGTGTATCCGGGAGAGTTCAAATACGGAGGCGGCCATGTAATAGAAGACCTGCTAAAGGGCAAAGACATTAAGTTCGAGGCATCCGGCTACGGCACGGACTGCTATCCAAGAAAAAAGGTCTCCTCCCTGCTCAACATAAAAGACCTCAACGAGGCGTTCCTGTTCAACCCCAGGAATGCTTATCAGAACTACAATGTAGGGGTAAACCTTTCGGACAAGACAATATACACATACATGGGGGTGCTGAGGCCTAATCTTTCCAATGCAAACTACTGCAGCGCGGGACAATTAAGCCCTCTGCTTAAGGACCCATATTTTAGGACCATAGGGATCGGGACCAGGATATTTTTGGGCGGAGGTACAGGCTATGTGGCCTGGAACGGTACACAGCACAGCCCCTGCCCTCCCAGGACCGAAAAAGGCGTACCAAAAAGGGGAGGAGGAACTCTTTCTCTGATAGGCGATCTAAAACAGATGAGCGCCGATTGGATAAAAGGCGCCAGTTTTATGGGCTACGGGGTTTCCATGTATGTTGGGATAGGCATACCCATCCCGGTGCTTGATGAGGACATCTTAAGGTGGGCAGCAGTAAAGGACAGCGAGATACTTGCCCCCGTGGTAGATTATTCGGAGGCCTATCCTGCCGCAAAGCCAGATGTCATTGGAGAAGTGTCTTATGCCGAGCTTAAAAGCGGAAAAATAAAAGTGCGAGGCAAAGAAATAGCCGCAGCCTCTTTGTCCAGTTATCCCAAAGCTTTGGAAATTTCGCAGATACTTAAATCCTGGATACAAAAGGGCCGGTTCACTCTGGGCAAGCCGGTAGAAAATCTCCCCGGCGAAAGTTCCGGAATAAAATTCAAGCCCCTCAACGAGCGGCCTTTTAAGAACGGGGATAAATAGTATGGACTCAACAAAAAGAATAGTTCTGACCTTTCCGCGGGAACAGGTTAACAAACCAATAGTGTACAGGCTCATAAAGGATTTTGACCTTGTTTTTAATATCCTTGACGCGGACATCACTCCGGAAGAAGAAGGCCTCATGACCCTTGAAGTTTCCGGAAAACAGGATCTCATCAACAAAGGGCTGGCCTTCTTAAAAGAGAACAGCGTAAGCGTAAAACCGCTCAAGACAGAGATAAGGTGGGAGGAGAACAGGTGCACGCACTGCGGCGCCTGTGTAACCATATGCCCGGCCGGAGCCATAACAATTGACCGCGCCACGATGAAAGTTTCCTTTGACAAGGAAAAATGCATCTCCTGCGAACTCTGCGTCAAGCCTTGCCCCGTAAGGGCGTTTGAGGTAATATTGTAGTTATAGGGGCGCAAGAGTGCGCCCGTTATAATATGAAGCACAAAAAACTCCAGGCCTGGGTAAAACAGATGGCTGCCATGTGCTCTCCGGACAAGATAGTCTGGATTGACGGCAGCGAAGAAGAAAAAGCCCGGCTCGAAGCCGAGGCTTTTAAGACCGGGGAGCTCCTTATGCTCGACCAGGAAAAACTCCCGGGCTGCGTCTATCACAGGACTGCAGTTAACGATGTGGCCAGGACGGAACATCTGACCTATATCTGCACAAAGACCAGAGGCGAGGCCGGCCCCAACAATAACTGGATGGCGCCTAAAAAGGCCTATAAAAAAGCTTCCGAAATATTCAAAGGCTCAATGAAAGGCCGTACCATGTATGTGATCCCCTTCAGCATGGGTCCGGTCGGTTCGGAATTTTCCAAGATAGGGGTAGAGATAACAGACAGCATCTATGTTGTCCTTAACATGAGGATAATGACAAGAATAGGGAAAAAGGTGCTAGAGAAACTCGGCGCCAGCGGTAATTTTACTAAGTGTCTTCACAGTAAGGCCGATCTAAATATCGACCGCAGGCTGATACTTCACTTTCCTCAGGACAACACCATCTGGAGCGTTGGCTCAGGTTATGGCGGAAATGTTCTGCTGGGTAAAAAATGCCTCTCTTTAAGGATCGGCAGCTATCTTGCCCAAAAAGAAGGCTGGATGGCCGAGCATATGCTGATAATGGGGGTCGAATCCCCGGACGGCTATATAACCTATATCGCCGCCGCTTTCCCAAGCGCCTGCGGAAAGACCAATCTGGCCATGCTAGTTCCTCCCGAAGGCCTGCGCTGCAAAGGATACAGGATCTGGACCGTGGGAGATGATATCGCGTGGATGAGGATAGATTCTGACGGGACTCTCTGGGCGGTTAACCCGGAAGCCGGCTTTTTTGGGGTTGCCCCCGGGACCAACACAAAAACAAATCCCAACGCCATGGCTACTATAAGAAAGAACACGATCTTTACCAATGTCCTTCTAAAGCCCGATCTCACGGTCTGGTGGGAGAACGGGGACCCTCCGGTACCCGACGAAGGCATCAACTGGGAGGGAAAGACCTGGAGACCCGGGATGACGGACGAGAACGGAAAGAAGGTGTTCGGGGCTCATCCTAACGCAAGGTTTACGGTGCCCGCAAGCCAGTGCCCCTCGATAACCAACCGGCTTGAGCAGCATCACGGGGTCCCGATCTCTGCCATTGTGTTCGGGGGAAGAAGGGCCCGGGTAGCGCCGCTTGTGTATGAGGCCTTTCACTGGCAGCACGGTGTTTATGTTGGGGCGACCATGGCCTCGGAGCGCACAGCGGCACAGTACGGCAAGCAGGGGGAGGTAAGGCGCGACCCCATGGCTATGCTTCCGTTTTGCGGATATAACATGGACAAATATTTTTCCCACTGGCTGAAAATGGGAAAGAAAATGGTATCCAGCCCCAAGATCTTCCATGTGAACTGGTTCAGGCAGGATGAGAACGGTGATTATATGTGGCCCGGTTTCTGCGAAAACCTGCGGGTGCTTGAGTGGATAATCGACAGATGCAGGCAAAAAGTAAAAGCCGTGGAATCTCCGATAGGTTATCTTCCGGACCCCGAAGATATTGACCTTACCGGACTTGATATTTCTCTGGAAAAAATGAAAAAGCTTCTTTCCATAGACAAGAGCGAGTGGGGCATCGAGCTGGAAAGCCAGAAGGAATTCCTAAGATCATTCGGGAAAGGCCTGCCTAAAGAATTGTGGAGAGAACATGAGGGGCTCAAAAAGAGGCTTGGCAAAGCCTAGTCCTTCTTGCCTCTTTTTCTTTCGTTCTCTTTCAGAAGTTTTTTCCTAAGTCTGATGCTTGCCGGGGTTATCTCCGCCAGTTCGTCGTTATTGATAAATTCCAGGGCCTGCTCAAGTGTCAGCTTTATCGGGGGGGTCAGTTTTACAAGATCGTCTGAGCCTGCCGCTCTCATATTGGTCAGTTTCTTTTCTTTGCAGGGATTTACCGACATGTCCTGAGACCTTGAATTCTCCCCGATTATCATGCCTTCGTACACATTTACTCCAGAGCCGATAAAGAGCCTTCCTCTGTCCTGCAGGTTGTCCAGGGCATAGGCAACGGAGCGGCCGTTCTCCCCTGATATCAGGACCCCATTCTGCCTGCGGGATATCTCGCCCTTAAATCGTTCGTACCGAAAAAAAGCGTGGTTCAGTATCCCCTCTCCTTTTGTATCCATAATGAATTCAGCCCTGAACCCCAGCAGTCCCCTTGTGGGCACAAGATAGGTCATGGTGGTCACCGAATTCCTGACATTCATGTCCTGCATTTCGCCTTTTCTTTTCCCGAGTTTTTCTATTACCACCCCGGCAAATTCTTCGGGGACGCTTATGACGGCCTGCTCTATAGGCTCCATTTTTTCGCCGTGAACTGTCTTAAAGATGACTTCGGGCTGCGAAACCGCTATCTCATAGCCTTCTCTCCTCATCTGCTCCAGAAGGATAGAAAGGTGCAGCTCTCCCCTTCCGGACACCTTAAAGCCGTCGGCTCCTCCGATATCTTCTACCTTAAGTCCGACATTTGTCTGAAGTTCTCTCTCCAGCCTTTCCTTTAGGTGTCTGGTCCTGACATATTTGCCTTCTTTTCCCGAAAAGGGAGAATCATTGACCAAAAACTCCATGGTAAGGGTGGGTTCGTCTATCTGTAGCAGAGAAAGAGGTCTTGGGTCCTCGGTATTGCAGATGGTCTCCCCTATGGTTATTTCGGGAATGCCGGCAACCGCAACAATATCACCGCATTCCGCGCTTTCTACCTCAACTTCGTGCAGGCCTTCAAAGACCGAGATCTTTGTTATTTTTGCGTTCTCAAGCGAGCCGTTCCTTCTGCTGACGGCTATGTTCGCTGATTTTTCAAGTTTTCCGCTGGTTATCCTGCCGATGGCAATTCTGCCCAGGTACTCGTTATAGGATAGATTGACCACCTGCAGTTGAAGAGGGCTTTGGCTTTTGTCCGGATAAGGTTTTATGTGCTTTAGAACGGTTTCGAACAGGGGGGTAAGGTCTTTATTGTCGTCTTCGAGCGCATATTTGGCCACGCCAAGCTTTGAGATCGTGTATACCACGGGAAAATCGAGCTGCTCATCCGTTGCATCAAGCTTAACGAACAGATCAAAGATCATGTCCATGACCTTATTTGCCCTCTGACCTTTTTTGTCTATCTTGTTTATGACAACTATCGGCTTTAATCCGAGCTTAAGCGATTTCGAAAGGACGAATTTGGTCTGGGGCATCGGGCCTTCTTTGGCATCCACCAACAGAAGCACGCTGTCCACCATTTTGAGCACTCTCTCCACCTCGGAGCCGAAATCCGCGTGTCCCGGAGTGTCCACAATGTTTATCTTGTGGTCTTTGTACCTGATAGAGCAGTTCTTGGAAAAGATCGTGATGCCTCTTTCCCTTTCAAGATCATTGCTGTCCATGACAAGCTCCGGAACTTCTTCCCTTTCGGAAAAGGCGCCGCCCTGGCGAAGTATGTGGTCGGTAAGAGTGGTCTTGCCGTGGTCAACATGCGCGATTATGGCTATATTGATTATTTTGGTCATATATTTTATTATATCAGGAGAGGAGAGCCAAAAATGAGGTTAAAAGCCGTTCTTTTATGTCTGGGATTAATGCTGGCACTGTCTTCTTCTTCTTTTGCCTATTACGGGACCAGGCCAATGGGGATGGGAGGTGCTTTTACCGCGATAGCCGATGATGCCAACGCGGCTTACTGGAACCCTGCGGGTTTTGCTCTTAATCCGGGGGTCGATGTGACGGGCTCCACCCGCCTTACCAACCGCAACCAGATAATGGGCGACAATATGGCAGCTGCCAAGTTCTGCTACGAAGCCGAGATGAACTCTCCTTTTGACTGGATATTTGGGGTTGGCTTTTTGTCGGCTATGGCTATTGATACAGCACAGTATCTGGGCGATCAGGGCATCTTAAAAAAGAACTGGGGAAGGGATGTGCCCAAGACAAGCCGCCAGGATTCCATGGCCTCGCAGGTAAAGGCCGGCGGGGACAACACCGACCACTCGAGAAACCCCATTAAGACCGCCACTCCAAAGCCTGGCGCTCAGCAAAAGACCAGCCTGTTCGGCCCGATACAAAACCTTACTTTTAACTTTGCTCCGCAAAGGACCACATATTGGGACAACAGATGGGGATATCCCGACTATTCTCCGAGGAACAAAGCCCAGTTTGCCGGGGGCATAACCTGGCTCAACGATACCAATTTCCCTCTGGACGAACAGCGCAACTGGTACATGCTGTCCCTGGCTTCTGCCTGGGAAGAAAGGGTCGCGGTAGGAGGCAGCGTAAACCTCTACGACCTTAAGGTGCTGAGCACGGGAGTGAAAGGGTTTGGCGCCGGCATAGATCTTGGAGCGATAGCAAAACCTCTTCCCAATGTGGCGGTGGGCCTAGCGGTAAAAGAGATCCTTACTACGGACATCAACTGGCAGAACGGGGTACGCACCAGATATCCTATGCTCGTCAACGGGGGGATAGCGATAGACCCTATAGAGGAATTGACTCTGGCGGCTGATGTCCAGAATATCTTTTCGCAAAGCGCCGCGGCCGGGGAAAAGCAGACGCTTCACTACGGCATCGAGTTCAGGCCGATAAGAGGTCTTGCATTAAGGGCCGGGCTTTTTGACGGGAACAAGACAGCGGGGGCATCAATAGGCCTTGGAAATCTTATTGCAGATTACGCCTATCTTGGAGGTGTGTTCGATAAAACTCAAATGCTTGGCGTGACCTGGAAGTTCTAGGCCGTTCAATCCAGCATCCGGGCTCTTTCATAGTTTTTCGGGCTAATGAGTCCTGTGGCAGGATCGCTCATGACCCCTATCCTATAATAAATTTCGCGTCTTTCTTCAAAAGGTATTCCTGAGGATACTGCGGATGTCAATCCGGGAAAGCTGCTCCTAATTGCGGCTTCGTGCCCTACCAGTATGAAGGTGTTCCTGATGAGGACCGGGTCCGAAGATGCTGCCTCGACCCAGTTTTGAAGATATTTGTTCACATCCATTCCGCTTATCGGCAGCTTTTCTCTGGCAGACACCATTTCTCTTACCATGTCCGACTCTTCGGCAGTGTTCCTATTGGGCATCCAGGAGGCTGCGTCAAAACCATATTCATTGAACAGAAGGTCCAGAAAAGGCTCAAAATAGAGGTCTTCTCCGCCTCCTGCGGACTTTAAAAGGATGGCATAGGTCAATAGGCTGTCTCCCTTAATAGCAGACAGGGACTCCAAGGGCGGGCATTCCTCTATTGACGGCATTATGAAGCCCAAAGCCCCGCAAGATAACAGGTTGGCACGCATTATATCAATGACCGCCGAAAAGACCGCGTATTCCCTGTCCTGGTCATCAGCAATGCTCCTGGGCTTGTCCAGCTTTTTCCTGTCTATGTGTCTATCCGATACCTCCTCGACAAAGCTCAGCATCCTGTCTATCCTGCCGTCAAAAGAGGCCCGGGGCCCGAACGCATCATACAGAATATCAAAGGCTTCCCCAAGCACATGCTTGTCAAGAACATTGGAGCGCAAAGAAGCGCTTTCTCTTATCCTTTCAAAATTAAGCGGGCCGACCCCTTTTGGCACAAAGGCATTATTTATGAGCTCCGTTGTCCTCTCATATCTTCCCAATTTTGCCTGCGCTGCCTCCATAAGAAAAGGAACAGCTGTTCTTGTTTCTCCGTGGAACACGTTGTACGCCATCCCGGGAAATCCGGGAGCATTTATTATCCCACCCGAAAGGTCCTGGCCGTTGAGCATCAGGGGCTCTCTAATCCAAGCCCTGATCTCAAATCCGCAGGTGCATGGGAGAGAAAAAGCCTGGCAGGCATATTGGAATTCTCTCGTGCCGTTCATCGTGTAGTGGTCGACCTTTCCTGTTACAACCTCGCCGTTCAGCTTGGATATAAAAGCTGAGGCGGCCGGGAACACCCGGAAGCCTTTCATGCTCCAGGAGTCCGGTCCGTGATAGTGGTTTCCCATGGCTTGCTCTGCGGGCACAGGCCCGAACTCTCCCCGGGCCAGAGCGTCTTTTGCCTCTGCTACCGCGTTGACCCTGTCCCAGCAATTGCTGCTCATCATTCTTCCAAGGTATGGTTTTGCAGCAGAATATATTTCCAGGTTGGGGAAGAAGCCTCTGGCCAGTCGCACATGATTAAGCCCGGATTGGAAAGGCATTATGTTTCTCCTCTGATAGAATTGTTACAGGGATACATCGGTGGTTTATTTGCCGGATTTCAAAAAAAATGTTTTTTATCTTTTTTCTATAAAAATGTGATAAAGCCCCCCGTCCGGCACGCCGTAAGAAGCAAAAGTGATATTGTGGGCTGCCCTTTGGGCTGCCGGCAGACAAAAGCCCACGGCACAGATGGCCGATACAATGTCCTGGCTCGTGAGCCAGTATCTGTCTTTGGCAAGAGAGTTCAGGATGCTTATTACATGTAAATGCAGACTATCTTCCCTGCTCCCGGCTTCCTGGGCGCTGCCGCAGAGCTCCTGCGCCAAATCGCTGATATGGGGATAACCTTCGAGCTCATCAAGTTTTGGCAGCATTGCTTTTACGGCTTCCTCGTTCTCTGTCAAAAATACGTTGGACAAGAACCTTAAGCCGTAATTCCTGCTAAGATAGTGTGCCTGGGGCTCCGCGGTAACAATAAAACGGCTTTCGTCCAGACCACCGATAAGGAACGGAAAATTCACCAGGACCGTGGGCTGCCCTGCTATGGTTCGAACTATGCTCGACCGATAATCTATTATGAACTGCGGGTCAAAAAACCCGTAGTCAAAAAAATCAACACATCCTCCCAGCTTCAAGATGCGCAACGCTTCTTCAAGATTTCTTTTTGCTCCCCAATTCAGAGGGAATGCGATCTCTTCCTGATCTTTGTATGCATCGCGGATGAATTCATAAGCCGGGTGTTCACGGATGCTGCCTATCTTTGCGGGAGCAGCTTGGTGAGTTATTGCATTAAGAAAGGACGGGTCCAGGTCGGATAAGCCTTCAATCCCTTTAGGCCACCGCTCAACAATGAATTCCTGCGGACTTACTGGCGTCCCGCACATAGTCTTTATCGGATGTTCCGGGTCAAGCAATAACCGGCCCATGAGGACATAGTAATTCCGGCCCATTTTGACAATAAATTCGGAACCCGGAAGGTCATCGTATAGTTCGTTGAATCTAATATAGTCCGCGCTTTCTGAGGCAAATGGCAGTCGCTTTGCCGCATCAAAAAGCACCTGCCTGGCAAAAGGGTTCCTTTCAAGGTCGGTTATTAATACCTCCCGAGAAAAATCTCCCACGATAATAGATGTCCTCGAAAGATGATCGGTCCCAAGGGACCGATCTTTTGCGGCCAATAGCTCCCAAAAATGCCTGTGGGCGCCGGCATAACCTATCCCCCAAAAATGGGCCGTTATTTCCTCCTGACCCAAAAATGGCCCGTCCGAACTTGATAGCCTCTGATAAAACCGCCCGGCATCGGCCGAGATCGTTAGGAGTTCTCTTGAGTCCGTTGTTTCGAAAGGCAGAGCGATTCTCGGCAATCCGTAAAACACCCTGTTCCTTGCATCGAGAACCTCTCCTAACGGACGATAGCCTCTTCCGTTCAGGAGCATGTGTGCCCTGTTGTTGTGGGGAACAATATCTATTATTCCTGCTGTCATATCAGTCTACAAAGGTGTTTCGAAAAATCCGCTGCGGGATTTCAGTCTGGGGAATATCTAACCGTTAGAAATAAGAGAAGATGCCCTCATGTCCTGCGGCTTCTTTAGCCCCATCAGTTCTATGACAGTGGTTCCTATGTCAGGAATGATACCGTTATCCTGAAGCCTAAGGCTGGCGGCAGGGCCTATTGCCCAGAAAGGCACTTTGTTCAAAGAATGCTGCGTGCTTACAACATCTCCTTTCTTTTCATGAAAGGACATTTCATCGGCATTTCCGTGGTCTGCGGTAACAATAAATACTCCGCCTTTGGCCGTCCACGCGGGGATCAGCTTTTCAAGACATTTTGAAATATCGGCTATCGCTTCTGTTGCCGCCTCAAGATTGCCTGTATGTCCAACCATATCCCCGTTCTGGAAATTATGGACTATAAGCGAGTATTTTCCGCTCTCGATGGCTTTTAACGAATACTCCGTCTCGAGGAAAGCCGTCATCTCCGGAACCCAGTCATAATGCTTGCCTTCTTCGGTGCGTTCTTTAAGTGTCATGTCCTGAGCCAGATGACGGTCCTCTCCCGGGAACGGTTCGGCCCTTCTCCCAGAGAACCAGGCTGTAACATGGGCAAATTTTTCCGGTCCGGCAAGCCGCAGCTGCTTTAAGCCGGCTTTTGATACGACCTCCCCCACTGTATCCGGGATCTCTTTTTCCGGAAAAGCGGTCAGGCAGTGTATGCCCGGATAATATTCCGTCATTGCGACAAGGGTTATCCCTTTTATAAGTTTTTGAAGTTCCAGGATCTCTTTAAAAAGCGCCGGCTCTATTGGCTTTGTGCCCTTTTTATAATTAAAGAATTTTTCACCCTTTTCGCAGAACGCCGTTGTCAGCTGAATTGTGCGGTCCTGGCGGAAATTAAAGTATATTACGGAATCCTGGGGCTTCATTCCCTGATAGTTGCCGATTATCGTCGGCCTTATGAATTCATCAGTATCCCCTCTTTTGTACGACTCCTCTATCGCTTGTCTTGCGTTTTGCGCTTTGTACTCCCCTATCCCAAGCGCTACCGCTTTCATGGCCTTAAGCGTTTTGTCCCAGGCTGTATCCCTGTCCATCGCAAGTTCTCTTCCCATGACAGTTGCTATTTGTACCACTTTCCCAAGTTCGAGCTCGCTGATCTTGTCCTCAAGTATCTTAAGGTATATTTCTCCCGCGGCCTTAGGGTTTGTATCTCTGCCGTCGGTAAAAAGATGTATAAAACACCGCGTCAGTGCATTTTTCTTGACCAGCTCAAGAAGGGCAAAAAGATGCTTTATGCTCCCATGTACCGTTCCCCCGTGTCCCTGCAATATCCCCATAAGATGGATAGCAGAATAATTATTTTTGGCTTTTTCTACAGCTTTAAGAAGAGCTTCGTTCTTGAAAAAGCTCCCGTCCTCAATAGCAACATTGATTCTTTCGATAGATTGATAAACAACTCTCCCCGCGCCCATGTTGAGATGATTGACCTCGGAATTTCCCATCGTTCCCGCGGGAAGGCCTACAGCAAGGCCCGAACACTCAAGTTTTGCGTATGGTTTTTTGAAAAGGTCCGCAATAAAAGGAGCTTTGCCAAGCTTGATGGCGCGGTAAATCGCATTGGAATTGTCTTCTTTGCCGATGGCAAAGCCGTCTAGGATGCAGAGATAGGCTTTTTTGTTTTCCACGAAGCCATTATACCTTATGGCCGAGGGCTCCATCATACTTGACAGATTTGCTCAAGTATACTACTATGTATTTATGAAGCTGACAACAAAGGGCGAATACGCGGTTAGAACCCTCATCTATTTGCGCCACAACTCCAGAGGCAAGCCGGTGCAGATCAGGGATATTTCTGTAAATGAAGGGATATCAAAGACTTATATCGAACAGCTTTTCATGGGTTTGCGCAAAGGTGGCATTTTGAAGAGTTTGAGGGGCCCGTCCGGAGGCTATGTTTTTGCCAGAAGCCCAAAAAAGATCTCTATCGGGGATATTATCAGATGTGTTGAAGGCCCGGTCCATCTGGCTCTTTGCTCGTCGGGAAAGCCCTGCTCCCGCATGTCCGGCTGCAGGTCTTATCCGGTCTGGAAGAAGATCAATAAAAAGATAGAGGCTGTGCTTGATTCGGTCAAATTGGGGGATTTGTAAATGAAACAAATATATCTTGATTATGCTGCAACCACCCCTGCCCATCCCGATGTTGTTGCGGCAATGAAGCCGTATTACAGTGATATATTCGGGAACCCGTCATCTATTCATTCATTCGGCCAGGAAGCCAGGGGTGCCGTAGAAGCCGCTCGAGAGCGGGTTGCTGAATTAATAAAAGCAACTCCCGGCGAGGTCGTTTTTACCTCCGGAGGGACCGAATCTGATAATTTTGCGATCAAAGGTATTGCTTTTGCCAATAAAAACAAAGGCAATCATATAATAACTACCCCGATAGAACATCACGCGGTAACGGCTCCATGCGAATTTTTGAAGACTTTGGGATATGAAACAACTATTTTGCCGGTCGATCAGTATGGCATGGTGGACCCGGAAGATGTCAGAAAAGCCATAACCGATAAAACAATCCTAATTTCAGTTATGCATGCCAATAATGAAATAGGAACTATCCAGCCGATAGAAGAGATAGGCAAGATCGCTAAAGAAAAAGGCGTATATTTTCATACGGACGCAGTCCAGACCGCGGGGGCTCTCCCTATTGATGTGAACAAATTGAATGTTGATCTGCTTTCGATATCCGCGCACAAATTGTACGGGCCAAAAGGTGTTGGTGCCCTGTACATTAGAAAAGGCACAAAAATGGTCCCGTTCATGCACGGAGGCGGACAGGAAAAGAACCGCAGAGGTTCTACAGAAAATGTCCCCGGAATAGTCGGCTTTGGAAAAGCCGCGGAGCTGGCAATAGCTGAAATGTCGCAAAGAACAGGGCATCTTATCCCTTTAAGAGACAAATTGATCAAAGGGCTTTCAAAGATAGACCATATCTATTTCAACGGGCACCCGGACAAACGGCTGCCCAATAATGTAAGTTTTTGTTTTGAATATGTCGAGGGAGAATCTATGCTGCTTAATCTTGACATGGAAGGCATTGCCGCCTCGACCGGCTCGGCGTGTTCTTCGGCAACTCTTGAGCCGTCGCACGTCCTCTTGGCGATAGGCCGCCCGCATGAGATTGCACATGGGTCTATTAGATTTACATTGGGAAGATTAACAACAGCAGAAGATGTCGATTATGTATTGGATGTTTTTCCGAAGATCGTCGCAAAATTAAGAAAAATGTCCCCATTGTACAAGGGATAATTGTTGTAGGGGCGCATCGCGATGCGCCCGTCCGGACGCAGAAATAAAATAGGGAGGTTTTGATTATGCCAAGTTATTCGGAAAAAGTGATGGACCATTTTAAGAACCCGAGAAATGTCGGGGTAATTGAGGGGGCCGACGGAATAGGGCATGTGGGCAACCCCGTCTGCGGGGATATCATGGAACTGTATATAAAGGTTAAAGATAATGTCATTCAGGACGCCAAGTTCAAGACCTTTGGCTGTGGGGCGGCGATCGCGACGAGTTCCATAATGACCGAACTTGTAAAGGGAAAGTCGATCGAGGATGCCTTAAACATATCAAACAAGGCCGTGGTGGACGCCCTTGGGGGGCTTCCTCCGGTAAAACTTCATTGCTCAGTCCTTGCCGAGGAAGCGTTCAAATCGGCCGTGGATGATTATCTTAAAAAAACCACAGGAAAGGGCCTTCCCGGTTTCAAACCGCATGATGACCACCCGCCGGCATAAAAAAGTCCTTGCCGCAATGAGCGGCGGGGTTGATTCCTCCGTAGCTGCAGCTCTTCTAAAAAAGAAGGGTTATGATGTTATCGGGATAACCATGCAAATCTGGCCTTCAAAGTCAGAACATTTTGGCGGTTGTTGCGGAATCTCTGCCATTGAAGACGCAAAAAAAGCGGCAAAAACATTAAAGATCCCCCACTATGTCCTGAATTTCAGGGAGGAATTCAAAAAAGCGGTTGTCGATGACTTTATATCCGAGTACCGCCGCGGCAGGACCCCTAATCCCTGCGTTATTTGCAATCAAAAAATTAAATTCGACCTGCTGATCAAAAAAGCTGACGAGCTGGGCGCGGATTATGTGGCGACCGGTCATTATGCTTCGATCATAAAGAACGGAAAAAAGTTTGAGCTCAAAAAGGGCTCTGACAAAAAAAAGGACCAGTCCTATTTTCTATATTCGATGGAAAAGGGGGCGCTTCCAAGAGTGCTATTTCCCGTCGGGGATACGACCAAGACAAAGACCCGGCAGATCGCAAAACAGCTCGGCCTTTTTGTCCACGATAAAAAGGACAGCCAGGAAATTTGTTTTATTGAAGATAATAATTACGGGCGCTTTTTGTCCGATAATATCCCCGGCGCCATTTCTCCCGGCCCAATATACAATACCGAAGGCGTGAGGGTCGGGATGCACAAAGGGATAATATTTTACACGATCGGGCAGCGAAAGGGCCTGGGCATACAGTTCGGGAAGCCTTGCTATGTTCTGCATATTGACCCGGACTCTAATTCCATCGTTGTGGGCGAGGAAAAATATCTGCTGGGCAAAGAGCTCATCGCTGACAATGTAAAATGGCTCTCTATCCCCGACCCAAAAGGAGATCTGCAGGTCAAAGCTAAGATCAGGTACAACAGCGAAGAAACCCCGGCAAAAGTACTGCCGCTGCCAAATGATGAGTGCAGGGTCGTTTTTTCGTCCCCCGTAAAAGCCATCACCCCCGGCCAGTCCGTTGTGTTCTACAAGAACAACACCGTGCTCGGCGGAGCTATAATAAAGGAAAGAAGATGATCTCAAAGATATTGGGCCTCAAGAAAAAAAAGAACGCCGTTATCCTTGCGCACAACTATCAGCTGCCCGAGGTCCAGGACATCGCAGATTTTGTGGGCGATTCTCTTGGGTTGAGCATTGAAGCGTCAAAGACAAAGGCGGATATCATAGTATTTTGCGGGGTTCATTTTATGGCAGAGACCGCCAAGCTCCTTAATCCGGCAAAAAAGGTCCTGATGCCGGAACCGCTTGCCGGGTGTCCTATGGCCAATATGGCAAATGCAGCGGCTCTTAAGGCTGCGGCACTGAAGCATCCAAAAGCAAAGATAGTCTGCTACATAAATTCGACGGCGGAAGTAAAGGCGCTGTCCGACATCTGCTGCACCTCCGGAAATGCGGTCGAAGTTGTGCGTTCACTGAAGAATGAGGAAGTGCTTTTTGTCCCCGACCAGTATCTTGGCAGCTGGGTCGAGGAAAAATTGGGCACAAAATTGGTGCTTTGGCCCGGGTTCTGCAATATTCATGTAAAAATACTGCCGGAGCATATAAAGGAGGCCAAGAGGAGGCATCCCGAAGCACTTGTAATGTGTCATCCCGAATGCACTCCGGGAGTAAGAATGCTGGCAGATAAAGTCGCGAGCACATCGGGGATGATAGAATATCCCGGAGCTGTGCCCCGGACGGCCTCGTTCATCATTGCAACAGAAGTCGGCATCCTTCATCAGCTCAAGAAAAAATATCCCGGCACAAACTTCTACCCTGCCTACGACGGCGCGCTCTGCCCCAATATGAAGCTGACAACGCTTGAAAAGGTCCTTTGGTGCCTTGAGGAAGAAAACGGAAATATCGATGTGGGAACAGAAATAGCAAAAAAAGCCGTCGTTTGTATCAGAAAAATGCTTGAACTTGGCGATAGGGCTTAGCCTTTATTTTTTTCTGCCCTCCTTTTGAAATAGTACACTACCGCCACGGCCAGACAGGCCGCAGCCAGGTTTGTGAACGGATCTATGAGCGAAGAGCCCCTGCCCTGAACAAATGCCTGGTGAAGTTCGTCCGTAAGACCGTAGATATATGTCAGCATCACCGTATAAGCTGCTTTCCATTTGAAAGGGATCTCCGCAGTATTTGCTATGGCATAGTAGATAAGGCTGGCAAGGACAAAATATTCTATTATGTGGGTAAACTTTATGTCCATCAGCTGGGGAGCCATTCTGGCGGCTTCGGGCGGCGGTGCCGAGGACAGATAATATATCAGCGACATATAAAGAACTGCCGGCAGCCAGTATAAAAACCTGTTAATTGCCCTGTATATCCCTTTTTGAAAGCGGTTTTTCAATTACAAACCCCTCGCTGCCAAGAGCAGGCCCCTCTTTTCCGGAGATCAAAAGCTTGACGCTGCCTATTCCTTTTATATTGCTAAAGGTTAACACTATCTGAGAAAGAAGAGCCTGGACCCTGGCGGTGCCGCCCCCGTACTGACCAAGTTCTTTGGAAAAATCTATCGTTAATATTCCCGAGTCTTTTGAGACTATCCTGCCTTTGGTCCCCGGAGGGATCTCTGTAAAATAGCCTTCGGTCCTTTCCTGTGCGCTTGGCCCCCTTAAAAGGCTTTCAAGCGCCTGTTCTTCGGGGAGTTTGTCTGCGGGAAGCGCCCGCTCAACAGGAAGTATCTGCCCGTTCTTAGGAAAAAACACCGATATTATTCCGGGCTGCTCTTCTTTTCTGTCGGCTGCCCAAAAGCCCAGCAGAATTATCGCCGTTATCAGCAAAAGGAAGTAAATGAGTTTTCTCATTTCTTCTGCGCTCCTTTATTTTTTCTTGCCTTTTTTTCTTTTTGTTCTTTTGCTTTGGTGCCTTTTTCCTGTGCTTGTTCTTTTTGCTCTTCTATATCCTCCTGCTTTATGACCCTTGCCACATCAACCACTTTGTCCTTTTCGTCCAGCCTTTGAACCCTCACTCCGGTTGCGCCCCTGCCCTGACAGGCTATGGCATCCGTTTTCTGGCGGCTTAAGGTCCCGCTCTTTGTCATAATAAGGATCTCATCCCCCGGCTTAACAATAAGAAGCCTCGTGACCGAGTCCTCTTTGCGCAGCTTTATCAGTTTGATCCCTTTGCCTCCCCTTTTCTGGGTCCTGAAGTGTTTTTCAAGGCATCTTTTCCCAAACCCGTTCTCCGTAATGGCAAGCAGGCTTGAGCTCTCCTCGATGTCCCCCATTGATACTATGCTGTCACCCTTTGCGAGGTTCATGCCTCTTACCCCGGCCGCGGAGCGGCCCATAGGCCTAACATCCTTTTCTTTGAACCTGATAGCCTTACCCTGAATGGTGGCAAGCACTATCTGACTGGCCCCCTCTGTCTCTTTGACCCATTTAAGCTGGTCCTTATCCTTGAGCCCTATGGCAATGATCCCGCTTCTTCTGATGTTGGAAAAATCTTCCAGAGGGGTCTTTTTGACCACCCCATGTTCGGTAGCCATCATAAGGAAGGACTTCTTTTCGAAGTTCTTTATGGGAATAGCGGCGGTCACCGTTTCGCCGTCTGAGAGTTGCAAAAAGTTGACTACCGACTGCCCCTTCCCTACCCTGCTTGACTCCGGGATCTCATATCCTTTTATCTTGTACACTTTCCCGAGGTTAGTGAAGAAAAGTATATGGTCCTTGGTGGAAGCGACAAAGAGCTTGTCGATCTCGTCCTCTTCTCTTGTTGTCATGCCGGACACTCCCCTGCCGCCCCTGTTCTGGCTGCGGAAGGTGGTAATGGGCATTCTCTTTATGAAGCCGTCCCTGGTTATAGGGATGGCTATCTCGGCGTCGACTATAAGGTCCTCTATGTTTATCCCCTCAGCGGCTTCCCCCAGAGAAGTCCTTCTGTCGTCGCCGAATTTGTCGGACATCTCTTTGAGCTCTTTCTTGATGATGTCAAGGATCTTCTTTTTGCTGGCAAGGATCGCCTTGAGCTCGGCTATCAGCTTGAGCAGGGCCTTATATTCTTCCTGGATCTTCGTCCTTTCGAGCTGGGTCAGTTTTTGCAGCCTCATGTCAAGTATCGCCTGGGCCTGTATCTGTGTAAGGGAGAATTTCTTTTTTAATCCCTCCCTTGCCTCGTCCACCGATTTTGACGCCCGGATAAGTTTGATCACCGCATCAAGGTTGTCCAGGCATATTATTAGGCCTTCCAGGATGTGGGCTTCTGCCTCGGCTTTTTTCAGTTCAAATTTGGTCCTGCGGGCCACCACTTCTTCCCGGTGTTTGATATATTCGGAAAGCATTTCTTTAAGGTTCAGGACCCTGGGCTCTCCGTCCACAAGCGCTACCGAATTGATGCCGAAGGTGGTCTGCATGTTCGTGTGTTTGTAGAGCTGGTTGATTATTATCTCTTTGCTGGCATCCCTCTTGAGTTCAATATAGACCCTGATCCCGTTCCTATCGGACTCATCCCTGAGATCGGAAATGCCCTGCAGTTTCTTTTCCTTAACAAGATTGGCTATTTCTTCCACCAGCAGTGCTTTGTTGACCTGGTAAGGCAGCTCGTTTATTATGATGGCCTCTTTGCCGCTTTTTAGCTCCTCAAAGCTTACCTTGGCCCTCAGCGTAAGGATCCCTCTGCCCGTTTCGTAAGCATCCTTGATCCCCGAGGCCCCGCAGATTATTCCTCCTGTGGGAAAATCCGGGCCTTTGATGTCTTTTATCAGCTCTCCTACCTGGGTTTCCGGATCATCTATTAGCCTGATGGCCCCGGCAACAACTTCGCGCAGATTATGAGGAGGTATGTTGGTGGCCATTCCAACCGCTATTCCGGACGAGCCGTTTATGAGAAGGTTTGGAACTTTCGAAGGAAGCACTTTGGGTTCTTCCAGAGATTCATCAAAGTTGGGCATAAAGTCCACGGTCTCTTTTTCGAGGTCGCTTAGCATCTCCGTCGCCATCGGGGAAAGCCTAGTCTCTGTATACCTCATTGCCGCCGCAGAATCCCCGTCGATCGAGCCGTAGTTTCCCTGTCCGTCAACGAGCATGTATCTAAGAGAAAAGTCCTGCGCCATCCTGACCATTGCATCATAAACGGCGGAGTCTCCGTGGGGATGGTATTTACCCAGAACTTCACCAACCACTCTGGCCGACTTTTTGTGCGGCTTGTTATGTGCCAGGCCGAGCCCGTCCATCGCAAAGAGGATCCTTCTGTGGACCGGTTTTAAGCCGTCGCGGACATCTGGAAGCGCCCTTCCCACGATAACGCTCATGGCGTAATCTATGTAGGAGGACTTCATCTCGTTCTCAACGGTTATGTTGTCCGGTCTTGCGGGAGCCTGAGGGGGCGCCCCTTGTGCAGCGGCCGATACTTCTTCCTTAACCTCTTCGACAGGATTTGCCTGTTTGGAGCTCTTTTTTGCTTTGCCGCTTTTTGCCTTCACTTCCGAAGCCTTCTTTTCGGGTCTGATTTTTTCTTTTGACGGTTTTGGCGCATTTGGGGCCTTTTCGCTGCCGATCGAAGAAAAGTCTATTTCCTGTAAGAACTCATCGTCTCCCAATTGCTTTCTCCCTTCACCTTATGCTTTTCCGCTTATCTCGGCCTATATGTCAAGCCATCTTACTTTTTTGGCGTGCTGAACAATAAAATCTCTTCTCGGCCCCACCTCGGAACCCATCAGCATTTTAAAGATCTCGTCCGCGGCTTCGGCATCCTCCACATCTACTTTCAGCATCGTCCTTTTCTCCGGGTCCATCGTGGTTTCCCAGAGCTGTTCCGGGTCCATTTCGCCAAGACCTTTGTACCTTTGTATGGAAGAGCCCTCTTTCCCGAGCGCTTTCATGGTGTCGGAAAGCTCTTTGTCGGAATAGATCCATTTCTGGCTCTTGCCTTTTTTGAGCAAATAAAGCGGCGGCTGGGCTATGTACAAATGCCCGTTCTCTACTATCTGCCTGGCGTACCGGAAGAAGAATGTTAAAAGCAGCGTCCTGATGTGAGCTCCGTCCACATCCGCGTCCGTCATTATCACTATCTTGTGATATTGCAGTCTTTTTAAGAACTCGGCCTCGGAAAGGTCCCCGTCCTTTTCCTCTTCCGAATTCCCGTTGCCGTTGCCTTTTATTCCGGTTATTACGCCGCTTCCGATAACCGTTATCATCGCCCTGATCTCGTCGTTGTTCAGTATTTTGTCGAGCCTGGCCTTTTCCACATTAAGGATCTTTCCCTTTAGCGGAAGTATGGCCTGGAACATTCTGTCCCTGCCCTGCTTGGCCGAGCCTCCTGCGGAATCGCCCTCAACTATGAACAGTTCGCACTTGGCCGGGTCCCTTTCGGTGCAGTCGGCCAGTTTGCCCGGCAGAGTTGCCGTATCAAGCGCGCTTTTCTTTCTCTCCAGTTCCTGAGCTTTTCTTGCCGCCTCTCTTACCCTCATGGCAATAAGGGATTTTTCTACGATCGCTCTTCCCGCGGCAGGGTTTTTTTCCAGATAATTGGTGATGCCTTCGTCCACAATGGAGTCAACAATTCCCTTGACCTCTCCGTTGCCCAGCTTGGTCTTGGTCTGGCCCTCAAATTGGGGGTTGGGGATCCTTAAATTGATGACCCCGCTAAGCCCCTCCCTGACATCATCGCCCGAAAGGGCTTCGCTGTCGTTTTTGAGAAGTCCGTACCTTTTTGCAAAGTTGTTAACAGACCTTGTGAACGCGGACTTAAATCCAACCACATGCGTCCCGCCCTCTTTGGTCTTAATGCAGTTAACAAAAGAGAAAAGGTTTTCGTCGTAATAGTCCTTGCTGTGCTGTATTGCCACTTCGACAAAGATGTTATCTTTTTCGGCCGTGGCAAATATGGGGGGCCTGTAAAGAGGGTCTTTCCCTTTATTAAGGTGGGCAACATATTCTATTACCCCCCCGTCGTATTTATATGTATCGCTCCTGCCTTTTCCTCTCTCGTCCGAAAACATTATCGACAGGCCCTTGTTAAGGTAGGCTAGCTCCTGCAGCCTGCGCCCAACGGTCTCAAAGTCATAATCAACCTCGTCAAATATCTCTTTGTCCGCCAAAAAAGTAACCTTTGTCCCGGTGTTCTCTTCGGCATCCTTTGACTTTGTCCTTTTTTCGGGCTTTGGATTGCCCCTTTCAAATCTTTGCCGGTAGATCTCCCCGTCCCTGCAAACTTCCAGGTCCATCCACTCCGAAAGTGCGTTAACACACGACACCCCTACTCCGTGCAAACCTCCCGACACCTTGTATCCTCCCGTGCCAAATTTGCCGCCTGCATGAAGGGTTGTCAGCACCACTTCTGCCGCCGGGCGCTTGGTGTCTTTGTGGATGTCGATGGGTATCCCCCTGCCGTTGTCTGATACGGAGACGATGTTATCTTTGTGGATACAAACCTCTATCGTGTCGCAATGGCCCGCGAGGGCTTCGTCAACACTGTTATCAACGACCTCGTAGATCAAATGATGAAGGCCTGCTTTTCCGGTCGATCCGATATACATACTGGGGCGCTTTCTGACCGCCTCTATTCCGCCCAGTATCTTGATGTTTGAGGCATCATAGCCGCTTTTTGGTTTAGCCATCTTTTTCTCCTTGGGACCTTTTACTCCTGCCGCAAACTGTTATCTTAACATCCTTCACAATGTTCTTTTTTGAGAGTTTATTGAACTCTTCCACGAACTGCATCCTTTTCATCCTCAGCTCCTGCGCAAAAGACGGGTCTTCTGACGCAACAAAAAGAACTCCCGAAGAAAATTTTACCGGCCAGCTCACCCCGTTCTTGTCGGCAACCTCATTCCACATTTCCAGCAGCCTGTTTCCCTCTATCATGTCCCTGGCTGCCGGAAGGTTTTCTATCAGCCCGTTCAGGATCTGCCCGGCGTTTTCCATGTGGCCCCGCTTAAGCAGTAGTGTCCGCTGTTCTGATGGGCATAATAATGTACAAATAGTCGGCGCCGTTCACCGGTCTTATTATTCCCGGGTTAACAGGCCCCGAAAATTCGAGGCTTATCTTGTCCGTGTCTATTACCTTGAGCACATCTGTAAGCAGCCTTACATTGAATGCTATAGGGGCCTTGCCCTCCCCCTTTATCTGTGACTCCACCACCTCATCGGCACTTCCTACATCGGGGGTATTTGCCAGTATGTGCAGCTTTCCATCCTTTGTATTGATCTTGACGATATTGGAGCTTCCGCTTGCGATGACCGCTGTTCTTTCCGCGGCATCCAAAAAGAGCCCGGTATCGGCCTCGATCTTGACCTCGCTGCTCTTGGGGATAACTTGTTTATAATCCGGAAATTGTCCCTGTATCAGCCTCGATATCATATACACATCCTTGAATTTAAAGGCTATCTGCTCGTTCGATATGCTTATTTTGAGTTCCCCGCGCTCTTTTCCCTGAAGTATCCGGCTTACCTCGATCAGGGCCTTTGCGGGAACGATAACCGAGTTCTTTTCCGGGTTGCCCCCTATTTTTTCTCCCATTTTGGCCAATCTGTATCCGTCCGTTGCGACCAGCCTTATATTGCTGTCATCCTTTTCCTGCGAGCTTTTCCCCGTTTCAAACAGCACGCCGTTAAGGACATATTTGTCCTCGCTTTGGGACACCGAGAACACGGTCTGTTTGACCATGTCTACAAATGTTCTTGTTTCGATGGTTATTGTTTTGGCTTCCTTAATTTTTGGAAGAACCGGGAATTCTTCCGACGGAAGTCCGTTTATGTTTACATTTGATTGTTTATACGCTATCCTTACAACGCCCTTTTCGCTCGCTTTAATACTGATCGACTCGCTCGGGAGTTTTGACACTATCCCTCCCAGGGTTTTTGCCGGAATAAGTATCGATCCTTCTTGTTTAACCTTTGCCGGGATAGTTACCTCAAGCCCCATTTCGAGGTTGTTGGCCGAAAGGCGCAGGCCGTCCTTCATCGCCTCAAAAAGCACATTTCCTATTATCGGCAGAGTACTTCTCGTCAAAACTATCCTTTCTACAGCGGTAACCCCGGCCGAAAGATCTTCCTTTACACAATTTATTTCCATTTTTATCCCCTTCCTTTCTTATTATATCTTTATTT
>Ga0209609_10000342_pt1 | contig 27969 bp, 23 predicted proteins | sample LakKivw325mmetaG_FD_184136 | JGI IMG/M metagenome (GOLD analysis project Ga0209609, IMG submission 184136) | Anoxic lake water microbial communities from Lake Kivu, Rwanda to study Microbial Dark Matter (Phase II) - Lake Kivu water 325m metaG... | ecosystem: Environmental > Aquatic > Freshwater... | reverse complement strand
GTCCTCGGATCCTTGGACAGGCTTCACGAGCTGACCGCTCAAGCAGCTAACTGAAGAGGTTTAGATGGCCCCGAAGTTGCGAACACCAGTTGACACGGCTTGGCGACGCCCCGGGCGGCCCAGAGCGCGGAGACCCGGGACGACGGAGCGCGGGGAACGACCCGATAGACGACGAAGGCGGCGATGGCGACGAGCGCAGCCCCGAGCAGGGCCCACGGCCGACGGGGCCGCCGGGGCTGCCGCGCGGGAGCCCTATTCTGTCTGTCCGGCTTTTCCCGCATTCTTTCTGAGGACCTCATAGAGCGCCCAGACGGCGCCGGGACGCATGTATTTCATCGCCCGGAAGGTCTTGTCGCCGTACTTCGCGGAGGCGTCGTTCCAAACGGTCTCGTTGGGGTCGAGATACGCTTCCGGGGTCTTGAAGAAGTATCCCTGGCCGTACGGGCTGTAAACCACGTGGAAGAGCCCGTAGGCGGTGTGCATGGCCTCCGCGGCGAGGCCGTTGAGGGCCAGGTCGGCGGCGAAGGCGTAGGACGTGCCGACCCAGACCTCGTCGCCCTGCTGGCTGCGGAGCTGAGAGCCGTCGGCCTTGCGGCCGTTCGCGGCGCCCATGACCCCGCCGCCGAAGCCGAGGACGTTCTTCTCGTAGATCGTCCGCAGGGCCCGAGTGACGTCGGCGCGCGGCACGATCGGGTCGGCGGCCTCGAGGCCGAGCATGCCCGCGTACCAGACGCCGAACAGCTGGTCGGTCATGATGTCGTCCTTCGTCGCATCGATATGAAAGCAGCCGGCCCTCTCGTCCCAGAGCTTGCGCAGGGAGGTCCGGCCGCTCTCGAACCAACCCTTATATTTTACCAGGGTCTCGCGGATATCCAAGTCCCCGGCCCGGACGAGGCCGCGCGCATAGAGTGTCTCGCCCATGCGGACCGTGGCCTTGAGCCCGGCCAGCCAGAGCAGCCCGACGTAGGCGCTCTCGCCCTTCATCCGCCAGGTGTCGTAGGTCTGGTCGGGGATCCCCTCGTTGAGCGGGACGTGGCTGATCTTGTCGCCGAAGCGCCCCTCGAGCGTGTCCATGGCCGTGACCGAGGCCTGGAACATCTTCATCAGGAAGCCGATGTCGAGGCCGCCCGTGGCCAGGAAATCCCGGTAGGCCCGGAGCGGGAACTTCGGGTTGATGTCCTTCCAGTAGTTCGCGTTCTGCCAGTCGAAGCCATTCAGGATGACCCAGGGCCGCTTGCGCGGCGAGCCGAGGTCGTGGGGGACCATGCCCGGCTGCTTGATCGTGTTCCAGTAATAGCCCTTTTTGTCGGCCGGGACCTCGTTCGGGAACAGGGAGGCGTATTGGAAGGCCCGGTAGGAGGCGTCCTCGAGCGGGATGGTGCCGGCGAGATAGCTCATGTGGGTCGTCTCGAGCTCCGGCCAGAGGCGCAGGACATGCCAGCAATAGGAATCGACGTCGGTCGTGCCGTACATGAGGTAATCGGCGCTCTCGAGGTAGGTGTGGAGGTTCGTCTCCGCGTCCCAGATGCTGGTCTCGGCGAGAACGTAGAGCTCGTTGAGCAGGGCTTGGCGGAACCAGTCCGGAAGGGCCGGGTTGGTCAGGCTGGGCTTCTGCCAGGCGTCGATGGCCTGCTCCCACTCGCGGGCCCGGACCAGGGCCTCGGCGGCGATGCGGAAGGCGTTCGTGCCGGCGTCGCCGAAGAAGGCGGTGTATTTCCTCTTGTGCTTGGCCCCGGCCTCGAACTCGTAGTAGGGAAAATCCCAGGCGATGACGAACGGCACTTCAAGGCGTTCCCCGGGCTTGAGGGTGAAGGTGACGGCCACGGCCGCCCCGGTCCCCTGCCCCGGACCGGCCGGGCTGGATCTCCGCGACGGGTCGAGCGAGCCGTCGGCGGCGAACCGGGTCCAGATGTCCGCGCCGTCGCCGCGGGGATCGAAAGCGGCCTGGGTCGAGACCCGCGCCTTGCCGGGCTCTTCGAGGGCGGCGATGGCCATCGAGCCGGCCATGGCGTTGCCGGTCCGGACGTTCTGGTCCTTCCGGCGGAAGAGAACGCCCTTGGCCCGGCCGTCCTCGATGACTTCGTTGAAGTTCCCGGCGCTGCGGCGGTCCCAGACGAACGAGGCCTGGGGGGCCTCTCCGGCTGCGGCCTTCGGCGCGACGGCCTCCCAGCCGACCATGTTCTCCCAGGTCAGGAGGATGGTGACCTCGGCCGGCGCCTTCGAGTCGTTCCGGGCGATCCACTTGTAGACCGCGACCGGGAAGCTTGTTTCCTTGTAGTTGCCGGAGATGATCGGCGAGAACTGGACCACGGCCAGCTTGACCGGCAGGTCGGCGTTCTCCTCATAGGAATAGCCGGATTTGGGATAGAGGGCGTAATAATCGCCTTTGCCGACGGGATAATTCCAGGACCAGGTCCCGAGCCCCGCGCCGGCCGGCGGCGCGGTCGTGGAGAGGGTCTTGGCGACGGTCCGGCCTCCCGACTTGATGAAGACGTGGAACTGGTCGGCCCAGACCGTGTCCTCGACCATCCAGCCGAGCTTGAGGAACCAGGTCGAGAAGTTGCCGTTCATGAGCCGCTCGAAGCTGCCGGCGCCGATGCCGCCGACGGGGCAGGCGCTCCCCTCGGCCCGGGCCTCGATGTCGCCGGAGGCGATGGTGCGGCCGAAGTGCTCGAGCACGGTCCCGATGGGCCGGTCGAAGGCGGCCTGGGGGAAGCCGGCCAGGTTCGAGGCCGAGTAGTTCAGGGCCGCGAGGGCCGACTTGACCAGGTCCTTGGAGGTCCGGGCGCCGCCGGCGCGGGCGGCGTCGAAGATCTTCCCGAGACGGCCGTCGATCTCGAGGCCGGCTTCGTCGGTGACGCCCTTCTCGGCGAGGAGCTGGGCATACTTCTGGCTCAGCTCTTTCCTCGCCGCCGCGGAGGCGGCGTCCTCGGCAGAGGCCGTTGCCGCGAAGGCGGAGAAGGCCAGAACCGCGGCCGCGAAAAGGGAGAGGTGTCTTGACCTGAGGTTCATGTCGCGCTTCCTTCCTTGGCCGGTTTGGCCGTTCGGGTCCTGACGAAAACGGTCAGGACGATGATCATGGCGCAGTTGACGACGGGGATGATGAAGCCCCGGCGCAGGCTCGAGGCCTGGGCGATCCGGCCGGCGAGCCACGGCGAGAGCATGCCGCCGACGAGGCCGAGGGCGATGACGACGCTGAAGGCCGTGCCGGTGAAGGCGGCGAAATTCGCGCCGACGATGGCCAGCGTCGTCGGGTAGATGGCGGCGAAACCGGCGCCGATCAGGACGGCGCCCATGGCCGCGGCGGGTCCCGAGGGGGCCAGCGCCATGAGCAGGGCCGCGACGAGGGACAGGGCGGCGCTTGCTAGGATGAGCGTCTCGTTCCGGACGCCGCGGACGAGGCGGCTCGAGACGAGACGCCCGGCCATGACGGCCGCCCAGTAGCCGGCCAGCACGAGGGCCGCCGTGCCGGCGGCGACGCCGAAGGTCGTCTGCAGGTGGCTCGAGATCCAGCCGCCGACGGTGAACTCGTTGCCGGACTCGAAAAAGAGGATGAAGCCGGTGAGCCAAAGGAGCGGGTTGCGGGCGATCCCGGCCGCGTCCTTGATCGGGAATCCCTGGGCGTGCTTGGCCCGGGGGAAGCGGAGAACGACGTAGATGATGAATGGCACCAGGCTCAGGGCCGTGGCCAGGACCAGGATCCGGCCCAAGCCCAGCCTCTCGCGCAGGGTCCCGATGAGGAACGGGACGGAGAGGGCGCCGAAGCCGAAAAAGATGCCCAGGACGTTCAGGGCCGCGCCCCGCTTCTCGCCTTCGTGAAGGTCGCTCGTCAGGGCGTTCGTGCCGCCGTTGAGGGCCCCTCCGCCCAGGCCGAGGACGACGGCCGCGGCCAGGACGACGGAGTAGGTCGCGGCCCGCGACAGGAGCAGGAAGGCCGCCGCGACAAGAAAGGCCGAGACGGCCAGGATCGACCTGAAGCCGAAGCGGTCGACGACCGGCCCGAAGAAAAGGGTCGCCAGCAGCATGGCGAAGTTCATGGTCAGGAAAAGGTTCCCGGCCGCCCCCGCGCCGAAGCCGATGCGCTCGAAGAGCGACGGCAGGATGGCCCCCAGGATGGCCATGACGATGCCGAAGACGAACATCCCGGCCCAGGCCGAGAATTGGAGCCGCCGGACGCCGGAGGCCCCGGCTGCGTCAGGGACGTTCGCGGCGGCCATGATCAGCCCCTCGCCTTCGGCTTCGCCTTGGGCTTGGCCTTGGCTTTGGCCTTGAACGGCCGGGCGTAGTAGAACTCGGTGAAGGCCTGGTAGACGCCGGCCATGTGCCCGGGCGGGACGCCCTTGACGTTCGGGGAGACGAAGGTCGGCGGGACCTTGCCGGTCTTGGCCAGCACGGCCGCCGTCTCGGCGACGAGGGACATGGCGATAGAGACGGCCGCGACCGTCGAGCCCGCGGCCACGCGCTCGATCTGGCCGACGTCGATGAGGGCATCCTCGGGCGGGACGTGGTTGTCGATGGCGACATCGGCGACCTCGGACAGGATCTTGCCCGACGAGTGGGAGCGCTTGCCGATCGCGGCGTTGGCGTGCGAGGAGACGGTGACGACCTTGAGGCCGCGGGCCCTGGCCTCGAGGGCCATGTCGATGGGGGCCGCGTTCAGGCCGCCGTGGGAGAAGACGAGCATGACGTCCCGCTTCTCGAGCGGATAGCTCTGCAGGAAGACCTTGACGTAGCCCTCCTGGCGCTCGAGCCAAAGGAGCTCCCGGGCGCCGCCGGGGCCGATGACGTTCGACCACATCAGCCTCGGGTCGTAGAGCGGAAAGAAGCCGACGAAGCTGCCGTAGCGCGGGAAGATGTCGAGGACGGGGATGACTGAGTGGCCGCTCCCGAACATGTAGACGCGGCCTTTGTTGCGGATCGCGCCGGCCATGAGCTTGGCCGCGGCCTTGATGGACCGCATCTCTTTCGATTGGATCTCCGCCAGGATCCACTGGATGATGCCGAGATAGTTCTGTGCCGACATGCAGGGTCTCCTTCCTATGATCTCTGCCAAGCCAAATAGCCGCAGCCGTAGAGGCCGGCGTTCTCCCCGAGCGTCGAACGCTCGATCCGGACGGCGCGGGCGGCCAGCGGCTGGGCCCAGCGCTTGAACTCGCGGCGAACAGGCTCGAGGAAAACGTCCCCGGCCTGGAACAGCCCGCCGCCGAGGACGACGATCTCGGGATTGAGGATGCTGACGATGTTGGCGATGCCCATGCCGAGGTAGGTCACGACGTCATCGACGACGTCGAGGGCCAGGGGATCGCTTTTCCGCGCCGCCGCCGCGACCGTCTCCGCCGTGACGTCCTCGATGCGGCCGCCGGCGAGCTCGAGCACGAGCGACGGCTCGCCCGCGGCCAGCCGGGCCCGGGCCTTGCGGCCCACGGAGTTCCCCGAGGCCTCGGCTTCGAACGAGCCCATGGCCGCGTACTCCGGCTTGAATTCGGGATCGAGCCCGAACCAGCCGACCGCGCCGGCGATGTCCTCGTGGCCGTGGATGATCCGGCCGCCGGCGATGATCCCGGCCCCGATGCCGGTCCCGACGGCCAGAAAGACGGCGTCGCGGGCCCCCGCGGCGGCGCCCTTCCAGGCCTCGCCGGCGACGTAGGCGCTGCGGTCGGATTCGAGTACGAGCGGAAGGCCGGCCGCGATCTTCTCCAGCAGCGGGTATCGGTCCCAGCCGGGGATGTTGGGCGCCCAGGCCCTGCCGCTCGAGGCATAGGCGATGCCCGGGACGCAGAGGCCGACCGCCGCTAAGTGCCCGCCGGCCAAGCGGGCGGCGTCGTCGAGGGCCGCGACCGCCGCCTTCACCTGGGCCGCGGCCGCATCGCCGCCGTCCTTGTCGATCGGGACTTTGGCCGGGGCCGAGATCTGCCCGCCCGCCGTGAACAGGGCCGAGGCGATCTTGGTCCCGCCGATGTCGACGGCGCCATAATACGAAATGGGCGTCGCCATTTTCTCTATCCTTTGATATGCACGACCCAGACCTCGGACGGCTGCAGGGTCTTTTCGACGACGATCCGATCGCCGTCGCGGACGGTCGTGACCGCTTGGCCCGTTTCGAGGTCGGAGGCCGCGGCCTTGGCCGACTTCACCCGGACGCCGAGCTTGGCCGTGAGCGGCTTGTCGCCGCGGTTGAACGCGAAGAGGAGCGCATAGCCGTCGCCCTGAAGCAGCCGTCCCTCGACGATTGCGTCGGGAACGGAGGCGCTCACCCGGACGGCGGGCTCGATCCTGAGCCAATCGGCCAACCCGGTGAAGAACTTGCCGTTGTTGGGGTTCTTGAAGTGATGATAGGCCGAGCCGGGGAACGAGCCGACGATGATGGCCCTCCCCTTTCCGTAGGGCGCCGCGACCACGGCGGGCCGGCCGTCGGGGAACACGGCCACGACGCGGCTCGACGCGCCGAAGACGTCGAAGCTCTCCTCGAAGAAGAAGCTGTCGAGCTTGTCGCCCGGCTTGAGGAGCGGAAAGGCCTCGTCGGCCGCTTTGATCTCGATCGCGCCCGTCTTGGCGAGGGGCACGAGCTCGACCTCCCGGCAGCCGAAGACCTGGTCGAGGCCGCCGCCCGGGACGACCGGGCTCGAGGCGCCCTTTTCGTCGACCCAGCCGCAGCGGGCCTCCGTAAGGAGCGTGCCGCCGCCGCGGACGTACTCGGCCAGGGCCTTGATATAGGGTTGGGACATCATGACCGGATAAGGCGCGATGATGAGCTTGTAGCCGGCCGCGCGCGCCGCGAGATCGCGGACATGGAGGAAATCGACCGGGATCCCGCGCTCGAAGAAGGCCCGGTGGACGCCTTGGAGCGACTCGCTCAGGTTGTTGACGCCGATCGTCTGCCCTTCGCCGGTGTAGGCCTGCTGACCGCCGACCATGTGGGACAACGGATTATAAAGGATGGCGATCTCGGCCTTGGCCGGCAGGGCCTTGAGAAAGAGGTCCTGGTTGGCCGTGACCGTCCGGGCGATCCGGCCGCCGGCCTCGGCCCGCTCGGTGACCTTGCCGTCGAGCTCGACCAGGCCGTAGCCGCCGGCCTCGTAGCCCGTGCTCATGGGGTAATAGGCGTAGATGTTGACGGCCCGGGCGCCGTAGGCGATCGTGCTCCACATCCAGTCGCGCGTGTCCGCGCCGACGACGGGGTAGCTCATCTTCATGCCGAAGACGCCGTAGCCGGCCTGGAGCTCGCCGATGGTGAAGCCGCCGTTCGCGATCCCCATGGACCGCACGAAGTCGAGTCCGGAGGAGCGGTAGAACGGCGACCAAGGCTTGATCGTCCAGGCGTGCTTGGGATAGATCGAGGCTCCGTAGAAATCGACGCTGTCGGACATCTTGCGGTCGTCTGGAGTCCCCGACCAGTCGGGCCGGGTGAAGATCCCGGGCCCCGCGGAATGGCTGGTGACGACGGTCTCGGGCAGGACCGACTTGACCGCCGCCGCCTTCAGGGCCAGGTCCTCGGCCAGCTTGTCGGAGATGAACTCCTTCCAGTCGATGTAGTCCGTGAAGGTCAGGATGGTGCCGAAGCGGGGCGGCTGGACCTCGTCCCAGGACTTGACCGTCCGGTACCAGGCCTTGTTGAGGGCCTCGACCGTGCCGTATTTCTTCCGGAGCCAGTCGCGGAAACGGTCCTGCGTCGAATGGCAATAACAGAACTGCACCGAGTTCAGGTCGCCGACGTAGTAGACCTCGGCCCAGTTGATGATATGCGGCTCGCTCCAGAGGTCCCAGCCGTAGAAGGCCGGCTTGCCCTTGACGGCCCGGGCCGCAGCCTTGAAGAAGTCGAGGACCTTCTCCTGGACGCCGGCGTGGTCGAAGCAGAAGCCGGGCGAGGCCTGCGACTCGACGGCGACGCCGTTCGAGGAAACGAACTTGGCGTCGGGGTACTTCCGGCCGACCCAGTCGGGGGCCGAATCGATGTAGACCTGGACGATGACCCGCAGGCCGGCCTCGCCGGCGAGGTCGGTCAGGAGCTCGAGGGCCGAGAAATCGTACTGGCCTTCGACCTTCTCGCAGGCCGTCCACTCGATCCAGGTCCGGACGGTGTTGAAGCCCAGCCGCTTGATCTGGGCGATGTCCTGCTTCCAGATCTCGCGCGATCGCGGCGTCACGGTCTCGAGCATGGGCGCCCGGGCCTTGCCGCCCGCGTACCAGACCGAGACCGGGAAGAAGCCGTGGGTCTTGTCGGCGGCGGCGGCCGCGGCCGGCGCGGCGAAAAGCGCCAAAACGCCGAACGAGGCCAGGACGAGGGCGAGGGCCTTCGCGGCGGGACCTGTGTGTCTCATCGTGATCACCTCTCAGGGATCGGATCGTCAATCGCCCCGGGAGCCGGCCCCGAAGGACTTGCCGACGACTTCGAGCAGCGCCGAAGCGCCGGACCGGAAGTCGTTGCCGAGCTCCCAGATGATGACCCCGGCCGAAGCCTTGTCCTTGACATATTGGCACTTGAGCCCGATCGAGCTCGGATCGTCGTAGGAAATGACCATGCCGCCGTCGGTCCGGCGCATGTAAGGGACCTGGGCCTCGCCGTCCCAGACGCGCGTCCAGGACGAGCCGGGCAGGGCGGCGATGTCGACATAGTCCCAGCCCTGGCTGGTCGTGAACGGCCGGCCCATGGCCCCGCAGTCGAAGGACCGGCCGAAAAAGGCCAGGCCGACGCCCAGCTTGGCCAGCGGGACCTGGCGGCTGAGGGCGTAGGCGAACGTGTCGTCGAGCGAGCCGCAGGCGTCCCAGGACGGCGTGTAAAGCGGCGAGTTATGGCCGGAATGGTCGGACCAGGTCCCGTGATAGTCGTAGGTCATGAAGTTGATGAAGTCGAACGCGGCGGCCAGGCGCTCATAGTCGATCCAGCGGCCGTAGTAGTTCCCCGACGTCGTCGCCGTGGTCAGGAGGAGCGGCGGGGATTGGGCCTTGAGGGCCGCGCCGAGGGCCTCGATGAACAGGGTGAAGTCGGCCTTCTGCTGGTCGTTCGAGACGAACTCCCAGTCGATATCGATGCCGTCGTAGGCCTTGGCCTTGCAGAAGTCGACGAGCTGGCCGATGAAGCGGCTCCGGTTCGCCGCAGTCGCGGCCATGCCCGGGAAGCCGTCGCAGTTGCCCCAGCCGCCGAGGCTGAGGATCATCTTGACGCCGTTCTGATGGGCGGCGGCGTTGAGCTCGGGATAGAGGAATCCGTTGGGGATGACGAGGTTGCCCGAGGCGTCGGGCCAGGCGAAGGCGTGGGCGATGTGGGTCAGGTACTCGTAGGCGATCTGGGTGTGGTCGAGCACGGCCCGGTTCGAGGTCCGGTAATAGCCCATGACGATCTTGTCGGGGCGGGACGGCTCGGGCGGGACCTGGGAGACCTGGCAGCCGGCCGCGAACGCCAGGGCCGCCGACGGGAGGAAAAGGCGGCAGGCCTGTCTGAAGGTCCGGCGTCGGGGACGGATCATGCTCAAACTCGAGAGGCCTATTGTCTACGAACGGGAGGTTTTTTTCAACGCCGCCCGCGATCTCAGGATGTCCATCTTCTCGGGCGAACGGGACAGGGCGTCCCACGACCAGAGGACGACGCCCCGCGACGGGGGACGGAGGGCCTCGTCGAGGGCGGCCCGGAACTCGTCCGGCGGTAGCTCCTCTTCGACATAAGCCTTCGAGACCTGGATGCTGGGGAGGACCGGGGCGCCTTGGGTCTGAGCGGCGATGTCGGCCACGACGTCATGGACCCAGGCGGGCGTTTGCCGGACCATGTGATGATAGGTCATGGGCGAGATGAGGTCGACGAGCGGCGCGAGACGGGCGAAGTCCTGTCCGGCCACGGATCTGATCGCGCCGCCGAAGTCGGTCCGCCGCCACGGCACGCCGTGGAGGTTGATCTTGACCGCCGGCTTGGCCTCGCGCGCGGCCTTGGCGAAGCGGGAGACGACCTCGGCGATCCGGCCGCACTTCCATTCCGCCCACTCGGCGGCGTGACGGGCCAGGATCCAGTCCGCCCTCGCGGCGGTCGTCGAAAGGCCGTCGGGGATCGTGACGCCGGCCGCTTTCTCGAAGGCGCTCAGGCAGTCCGGGCAAAAGCAGGTCTGCGGCAGGGACTCCGGCGCGCGGCCGGGCGCAACCTTCTCCCAGAAAACGAAGTAACGGATGAAATCCAGGCTGACGTAATCCGGATCCCCCTGCGCGACGAGGTCCCGGAGATGGGCGATCCGCCGCTCGAGGTAGCCCTCCCCTTTCGTCGGGCAGACGAACTCGACCCATTCGTCGCGGGCCGGACCGCCCGACGCCGTGACGGCGGCGATCCCGGGATCCTCCTTGATCGCCTCCGGGCTTTGGAAGACCGGATAGATGAGAAAGAGGGTCAGGCCGTCGGCCTTGGCCCGGGCCCGGAAATCCTCGTTCGCGAGAAGCGTTTCGGAGACGAAGGCGGTGTTGACGCCGAGGTCCTTCCATTGACGGAAAAGGGCGTCGAAGGGCGGCGCCGCGTCGTAGATCTTGACCCCGATGACGGGCCGGGCCGCCGGCTTGGCGCAGGCCGCGCTCCCGGCCAGAAGACAGGCGGCGACGGCGGCCGCCAGGGCCATCCGTCTCATGCCATCTCCGGTAGGCAGAAGGAAATGGACCGGCGCTCGTCGCACGCCGTGCATCGCAGCGAGGCCTCGAGGGTCTCGCACTTGAGCCCCTTCTCCGTCCGGAACGCGCTCTCCCACTTGCCGCCGCAGGCGCCGCAGCAAACCGGCAGGACGAGCGTCACCTGGGCCTTCCGGCCCCGCCCGCGCGCGGTCGGTACGTCGACCGTCCGGACGCGGAGGTCCATGCCGTGGGCCTCCTTGAGCTCGCCGATGTAGGCCCGGTAGAACTTCAATGTGTCGGCGGATTTCTTGACGGCCAGGCGGCGGGCCGCGGCCGTTCGCATGTTGGCCGGGAGGACCGCGGCGTAGGTCAGCTCCTTGCTCAGATAGTCCATGGCCGCCGACTCGAGGTTGCGGCCGCGCAGCGTCGACTTGACGAAGAAATTAGCCACGCCGAGATAGCCGAACTTCGACAGGAAATCGGCGTCGTGTACGATGTCGGCCAAGCGGCTGCGGCTGGCGCCGGACTGATAGAGCGAGCGCAGGGCCCGGACGACATGCCCGATATCGGCCATCTTCAGGCCGGTCTCCTCGAGGGTGGCCCGGGCGATACGGGCGGCCTCTTCTTCCTCGGGCTTGTCGCCGTGGTGATAGCGGCCCCCGGCGAACTTGCCCGCGTCGTGGAAAAGGGCGACCAGCGCGGCCAGGTCGGCGTTCTCCTTTTCCGTTTGCGCCAACCGGAAGGACTGGGCGGCGACGAGGACGGTGTGCTCCCAAAGAAAGCCGGCCTTGCCGTCCTTCTTTTTCGAGAACTTCTTCTCGGACTCCTCGATCGTCCGGCGGATGCGCTCGACGAGCCCCGGCGAGAGGGCGGTCAGGGAGCGATAGAAGTCCTGCTGCTTGAGGAGCATGGGGTGTGGCCCTCATTATGTTCACACGCCGGAGCCAAGTCAAGCCGGGTCGTTGCGACGTCCGGCCCTAGATCACTGACGACTCGCCCGAGGGGCTCTCAGATTGAAAAGCGGAGCGGGCGGACATATGATGGCCGCGTGAAAAAAACGATCCGGTGCGGCGGGAAGCCGGTGACGGCCGTCGTGCTCGCGGGCGGCCGGAGCCGGCGGATGAAGGCCGACAAGGCCGCCCTCGACGTGGGCGGCAGGACGCTGCTTGAACACGTACTGGCTCAAGTCGTGCCCCTCGTCGACGAGGTCCTCGTCAGCCTTTCCCCGGGTCAGGCGTTGCCCTCCGGACCCGGGACCGCCCCAAAAGGCCATAGCGCCGGCCATGTCAGGAGATCCATGACGGGGATCGCCACGACCGTCGTCAGGGACGAAGTCGAAGGGCTTGGCCCCCTGGGCGGCGTTCTCGCCGGCCTGAAGGCGGCGCGGAACGACGCCTGCCTGGTCATCGCCTGCGACATCCCCGAGATCGATGTGCCGCTCCTCGAGGCCCTCGCCCGGACGACCTGCGGCTCCGAGATCACCGTTCCCGTTGGCCCCTCGGGCCTCTACGAGCCGCTCTTCGCCCTTTATAAGAGATCCATCATCCCCGAGATCGAAGCCCTTCTCGCGAGCGGCGAACGAAGCATCCTGCCGCTCTTCGACCGCTGCCGCACGGTCGTTGTCGAGCTCGAGGACGCGGGCCGGATCCGGAACTTGAACACCCGCAAGGACTACAAGATCTATCTTCGCTCGATCGGGAAAACCGGTTCGGCCGGGCCCGCCGCGCCGGCCAAGCGGGGCGGCCGGAAGCGAGCCCCGGCGGCAAGGACCTAGGACGCCGTCCCGCCGGGCCGCGGAACGAGCCCGTAGAAATGGAAGCGGCCGGCGATCTCCCCCATTAGCGCGAAGAGGAAGACCAATAGCAGGATCGGCCCCGCTCCCCGCTCGTTCATGATGGCGTTCCCGCTCGACCTGATGTCGATCACGGCGCAGACCAGGGCCGCCGCTAAAAAGGCGATCCGGGCGTGGTGCAGGAGCCGAGTCGGCGCGTCGTCCGGCCGAAGGGCCGGAGCCGGGCGAAAGCGCTTCAGGCCGTCGCGAGGAGCGGCGAATACCGCCAGAGCGATCTCGGCGGCGATGAGGACAAGGATGACGGGCATGAGGTCGACCTCAAAGGCGCCGGGCCCCGCGGCGACCCGTACCACGATCTCCGTCGATACGGCGCCCAGGAGAAGCGTCGCCGCGAGAAAGGTCAGGGGCGTATAAGCCCTTTTCCAGACGGGCACCGACGGAAGCATGTAGAGCTTCACCATGCTCAGGAGAAAGAGGGCTCCGGCGAGTCCGGCGGCCACGAGCAGGCCCCACCGGGCCCCTCGCCCCAGATTCAGGAATCCGCCCGAAAGAGCGTTCGCGGCGGTGAGGGCGACGAACGCGAGCTCGAACAGGATCTCGCGGCTGAGCCAGGACGAGCGGAGGTTCCTGAGCGCGTGCCGGGCCCGGAGCGGATGATGAAGATGGAAGAACGAGACAGCGGCGGCGAGGACCGTAAGCAGGACGACCACGGCCAGGAGGATCAGCCAGCTCATGCGCCAGCCGTAAGCCGGCAGGCGGCCGCGGACGAGGAACGGGAGGTGGAATCCCCAGAAGAGCCCCACCCCGATCTGGCCCAGAATGGTGAAGGCGACGAGCGGCCACTCCTTGCGCATCGGGAGCTAGACTTCTTCCCAGTTGGCCACTTCGGCCCCTCGCTCGGCGGCCTTGGCCGCGTCGCGGTGGGGTTTGATGACCAGGGCCGGTTCGGTCTGCCCGGGGTCCGGCAGGGGCACGATCTGGCGGACATCGCCGTACTTTTTGCGGAGCTCCGCGAGGTCGCCGAAATCGAGGGCCCGTTGCGGGCATGCGGCGACGCAGGCGGGCACGCCGCCGGCGTCGATGGCGTCATAGCAGAAATTGCACTTCGAGACGGTGTTCGTCCGGACGTCGAAGCGGAGGGCCGTGTAGGGGCAGGCCCATTCGCAGTAGCGGCAGCCGATGCAGGCCCCGGTATCGACGAAGACGATGCCGTCGTCGCGCTTGGAGATGGCCTTCACCGGGCAGGCCAGGCCGCAGACGGGCTTTTCGCAGTGGTTGCAGGCCATGGAGATGTTGTAGGAAACGACCGTGGGGACCCAGACCTCGCCCTTCTTCTCCCAACCGCCGCCCGTCACCTCGTAGACGCGGCGCCACAGCGCGCCCGGCGGCAGGTCGTTGCGGTCCTTGCACGCGACCTGGCAGGCCTTGCAGCCGCTGCAGGCCGCGGCGTTGAAGTAGAAGGCATACTGCGTCACCATGTCAGGCCGCCTCCGCCTTCTCGACTTGGACCATGATCGTGTGCTGGGCGTTGCCGAAAGCGAACGGCGTCCACCGCTCCGAGGACAGGATGTTGATCGAGCCGCGGCGGTCGACGCCGTCCTTATCGGGCGTCCACCAGGCCCCTTGCGGCAGGGCGACGACGCCGGGCATGAGGCGCGGCGTTACCCGGCACTTGACGACCGTGGCCCCGCGGTCGTTCCAGACCCGGACCGTGTCGCCGGTCTTGATCTTGCGCGCCGCCGCGTCGACGGAGTTGATGAAGAGCCGCTGCGGGAAGGCCTCCTCGAGCCAGTCGATGCCTTCGAGGGTCGAATGGACGCGTGAAAGATAATGTTGACCGATCGCCGAGAGCGGGTATTTCGCCGCTTCCGGACCGAACGGGCTCTCCCACTCCTGGATGTATTTGGGGACGGCCGGGATCTCGGACGGGCGATTCAGGTCTTGGAGCTCTTTGGAGAAGATCTCGATCTTGCCCGACGGCGTGGGCAGCGGATGGGCGGCCGGGTCCCTGCGGAAATCGGCGAAGGCCACGGCCGGCCGGGTCACCGGGACCGAGAAAACGCCGGCATTCGAGCGCTCGAACTCATCGAGCGTCGGCAGCCCGGGGAAGCGCGTCCGCCGGTAGCGGTCGAGCGACCAGGCCACCCAGTCGCGCTCGGTGCGGCCCTCCGTGTAATCCTTTTCGAGGCCCAGCCGGGCCGCGATCTCCGAGGCGATACGATAGTCGCTCTTGGTCTCGAAGGGCGGCTCGACGATCTTGGGCATGAGCAGGACTTCGTCGCCGTACTTCCAGCCGTCCTCGAGGCCCCAGGTCTCGAACTGGGTGCAGACCGGGAGCAGGATGTCGGCGAAGCGGGCCGTCGGCGTCAGGAAGTTGTCCTGGACGAGCAGGAACTCGACCTTCTTCTCGTCGGCCAGGATGCGGGCCGTGCGGTTGACGTTGCCGTGCTGGTTGACGAGGCAGTTGCAGGCCACGGCCCAAATGCACTTGATATCGGTCGGGAGCTTCTCGGCGCCTCGCACGCCGTCGGCCGCGCCCATGCCTTTGCCGCGGAGGACCGCCTCCGTCCAGAGAAAGCTCGGGATCATGACCTTGACCGGGTTTTCGCCGGTCGGGAAGACGAGCCAGAAGGGGCCTCCGTCGGGGGCCTGGAGGGCGATGCCGCTGGCCCAGCCGCCGGGGATGCCGACGTTCCCGGTGATCGCGGCGAGGACGCAGCCGGCCCGGACGGCCTGCTCGCCGTAGGCCCGGCGCTGCATGCCGTAGCCCTGGTAGAGGACGGCGGGCTTGGCCGTGGCGTACTCGCGGGCGAGCCGGGCGATCGTCTCGCGCGGCACGCCGCAGATCTTCTCGGCCCACTCGGGGGTCTTGGCGACGCCGTCGCGCGCGCCGAAGAGATAGTCGCGATAGCTTTCGGCCCCCTCCGCCCCGGCCGGCATCTGCGTCGCGTCGAAGCCGACGCAGTGGCTGCGGACGAAGGCGGCATCGTGCAGGTCCTCGTTGACGATGACATAGGCCATGGCCGACATCAGGGCCGCGTCCGTGCCGGGGCGGATCGGCACCCATTCGTCGGCGAGCGAGACTGCGCTGAGGGTCATGCGGGGGTCGATACAGACGACGCGGGCGCCCTTCTCCCGGGCCTTCTGCACGAACCACTCGCTGTTCGTGCCGTCGCGCATCTCGGCCGGGTTCCAGCTCCACATGAGGATGTACTTGGAGTTGAGCCAGTCCTGGCGCTGGTTGCCGGTGACGCTCGTGCCGTAGACGGTCGGCGTCGCCGCGGAGATGGCCGCCCAGGAATAGCTGTTGTAGAAGCCGAGCGAGCCGCCGTAGAGGTTCATCAGGCGCTGGGCGGTCTGCCGGCCGTTGATCTGGTTGTAGCTGCCCGTGCCGTAGGGGACGTAGAAGGCTTCGTTGCCGTAGGCGGCCTTGATGCGCTTGAACTCGGCGGCGATGCGGTCGAGGGCCTCGTTCCAGGTGATGCGCTCGAATTTCCCTTCGCCCCTCTTCCCGACACGCTTCATGGGATATTGGAGCCGGTCGGGATGATACTGACGACGCCGGTAGGCCCGGCCGCGGATGCAGGCCCGGAGCTGCGGGTCGGCCACCGTGTCGCCGGGGCGGTCGTCGGTCTCGATGCGGACGATGCGGCCGTCGCGGACGAAGACCTTGAGCAGGCAGCGGCCGCCGCAGTTGTGGGACGGGCAGCCGGTCCGGATCATGCGCTCTTCCGCGGGCGGGGCCTGTTCGGCGAAGACGTGGTTCGGGTCGCGGCGGCGGAAGCCCGCGGCCGAAAGGCTTTTCGCGGAGGCGGCGGCCGAGCCGACGAGGGCGCTCCAGCGCAGGAAGCCGCGCCGGCTCATCTTCGATGATTCGATCTCTTTTTTGAGGGGGGCGCCGGTCATGGCTTCCCCAGCACCCATTTCCTGAAGAAAGAAACGTTCCCGTTCTTGACCCAGAGGGCGCCGGCCAGGGCCTCGAGCAGGATCGCCTGGATCGGGTTCGCGAGGGAAAGGATGTCCGTCCCGGGGACAAGAAGATCGAAGAGCTTGAACGAGGCCGCGACGGCGCCGGCGAGGAAGACCGCGCCCGCGGCATGCGACTTGGCCGAGGCCGCGGTCCGGGCCATGATCAGGACGGCGATCGGGGCCATCACCAAGCCCGGCAAGCCGGGGATGCGGGCGAGATGAAGGAGGTGTCCGAGGGTGGCCTCGACCAGGCCCCACAGGGCGCCGTAAACGAGGGCGGTCATCCCGTTCATTCTATCAGGATGACGAGGCCCGTCAAGGTCGACGGACCGCCCATGGGTTAGAGAGAGCTCTCCCTGGGCATCACCGCGACGGAGGCCGGGCCGGGCTCAGACCTGGGTCGTCAGGAAAACCGGCAGGCCCATCTGCTGGATCTGGTCCTGGATCTCCTCGATGCCGTCGATGTGGCCGGCCGCCGGGGACCATCACGGAGCTTGACGGCCCGGAGATCCCCCTGTTCTCGCGGCTCAAGCTCTCCTGGCACCAGGTCAGCTTCCAGGAAGTCCTGCAGTTCGCCGGCGTCCGGGGCCGTCTGCCCGGCCGTCTCCATCTCGTCGGCGCCCAGCCGGCCGACATCTCCACCGGCTACGGCCTGAGCCCGGCGATCGAGGCGCTGGTCCCGGAGATCACCGAACGAGCCCTCGCCGTTCTGGACCGATGGGGTCTCATCTAGGATGAGGACCGTCCGGCTGCTCGATCTGGGCACGGTCCCGCCGGCCCGTTCGCAAGCCTGCTATCACGCGGCGGCCTATGTCCTCGGCGAAAGGACGCCCGATACGGTCATCCTCGTCAGCCCCTTGGACCCCTATGTCTGCGTCGGCTTCCATCAGGAGGTCGACCGGGAGGTGGACCGGGCCTACTGCCGGGAGCACGGCCTGCCCGTCCTCCGGCGAGAGGTCGGCGGCGGCGCCGTCTATCTCGACCGGGACCAGGTCTTCATCCAGTGGGTCTTCCATCCGGGGTCGCTTCCGTCCGGCGTCGACGCGCGTTACCGGCTCTACGTCGAGCCGCTCGTCCGGACCTATCGGGCCCTCGGTGTCGAGGCGGTCTACCGGCCCGTCAACGACATCCACGTTCGGGGCCGGAAGATCGGCGGCACGGGCGCGGCCCGGATCGGCCGGGCCGAGGTCGTCGTCGGCAGCCTGATGTTCGATTTTGACCGGGAGGCCATGGCCCGCGTCCTCAAGCTCTCGTCCGAAAAAATGCGCGACAAGGTCTTTCAGGGGCTCCGGGACTACATGACAACGCTGCGGGACGAGCTGGGCCGGACGCCCGACCGCGGCGAAGTCGTCGGGATCTACCGGCGAGAGCTGGCGGCGGTCCTCGGGGCCGAGCTCATTCCCGGGGAATGGACCGCCGAGGAAGAGGCCCGTGCCCGGGAGCTCGACCGGACCCTCGGCGCCGCGGAGTGGCTGGCCGAGAAGGGCGCTCCCCGGCGCGGCGGGGTCAAGATCCACGAGGACGTCCACGTCCGGGAGGCGGCCTACAAGGCCCCCGGCGGGCTCATCCGCGTCACGCTCATGTTGAGGGACGGGTGCGTCGACGACGTCGCCCTATCGGGGGATTTCATGGTCGAGCCCAGGGAGGCGGTCGCGGTCATCGAGCGGTCTCTGCGCGGGGTCCCGGCGGAGAGGGCGGCCGTCCTGGCCGCCGTCGAGGACGTCTATCGGACCCTCTCCGTCCAATCGCCGGGACTATCCGCCGGGGACTGGACCGAGGCCGTGGCGCTTGCGGCGGGAGGAGCGCCATGAACGACGACAAGGTGTATCGCGACGTTCAGAAACTCCGCTCGCCGGAACGCCTGGCCCGACTCGAGGTCGACCGCGTCGTCTCGGCGACGCTCGACGGCCTCGGCGCGTGCACGGTCCTCGATGTCGGGACGGGAAGCGGCATCTTCGCCGAGGCTTTCGCGGGACGGGGCCTCGAGGTGACCGGCGTCGATCTCCAGGAGGCCATGCTCGAAGCCGCAAGGGCCCATGTTCCCTCCGCCCGCTTTGAGCGGGCCGCGTCGGAGGCCCTCCCCTTCCCTGACGGCGCGTTCGATCTCTGCTTCCTGGGCCTGGTCCTCCACGAGACGCGGCAGCCCGGCCGGGCCCTTCAAGAGGCCTGTCGGACCTGCGTCCGGAGGACGGCGGTCCTGGAATGGCCTTACGAGCCACAACCGGCCGGCCCGCCTCTGGGGGACCGGATGAAAGCTGAGACCGTCGTCGAGTTGGCCTCCGACGCCGGTTTCACAACCCTCAAGACCTTCCCGCTGAACGTTCTCGTTCTTTATCTGTTCGATAAGTAGGCCCCTTCCCCTCTCTTGATTTATGAATATATATTCAATATAATCCTCTCTTATGCCCAGGCCCAAGCATTGTCGAAGAGTCTGTTTCCCTCCCGGGATGACCTATTTCAAGCCGGCCGGGATCCGTTTAGTCGACCTCGAGGAGACGGTCCTCGCCGTCGACGAGTTCGAGGCCGTCCGGTTGAAGGACCTCGAGGGATTGGCGCAGGAAGCGGCCGCGCGGAGGATGGCGGTCTCGCAGCCGACGTTCCACAGGATCCTCGCCTCGGCGCGGGCCAAGATCGCCGACGCCATCGTCAACGGCAAGGCCATCCGGATCGAAGGGGGGATCTATCAAGTGAACGGAAAGGAGAAGCCATGAGAATATGCGTTCCCACCGCGACCGCCGAAGGAGCCCAGGCCATCGCCTACGGCCATTTCGGCAGCGCCCCCCACTTCACCATCATCGACACCGACACGAAAACCTATGAGGTCGTCGACAACGCCGGGCAGCACCACGCCCACGGCATGTGCCATCCCCTGGGCATGCTCGAAGGACGCCGGATCGACGCCGTCGTCGTCGGCGGCATCGGCGCGCGGGCTTTGCAGAGGCTCAACGACGGTGGCATCAAGGTCTACCGGACGATCGCCGGCACGGTCGAGGAGGTCGCCGCCAAGTATGCGGCGGGCGAGCTCGAGGAGATGACCCTCGAGAACTCCTGCGCCGGCCACGGCTGTCACTGACGGGTCCCCGAGGAGGTCCTTTGGGTCACACGAGAAGCAAGAGCCCTTACACGGACGTTATCCACGCCGGCCAGGCGCCGGACGCCGCGACCGGCGCCGGAGCCTTGGACGCCTGATGATCCCCGTCGCGGCGGTCCTCTTCGTCGCGGCCCTCGTCCGCTCGGCCCTGGGCTTCGGCGACGCGGTCGTGGCCATGCCCATCCTGGCCATGATCCTCGGGCTGAGGACGGCGACGCCCCTGGTCGCGTTCGTCGGGCCGACGATCTCCATCCTGATCCTGGCCGGGAACTGGCGCAAGGTCGAGTTCCGGACCGCCGGGCGGCTGATCATCGCGACGCTGGTCGGCATCCCCTTCGGCGTCTACGGACTCAGCCGGCTGCCGGAGGCGCCGCTGAAGATCGCCCTGGGCGCGATCATCCTGGGCTATGGCCTCGTCGGCTTGGCCGAGCGGCTCGAGATGATCGCCGACGAGCCCAAGCATTTTCCCTGGATCATCGGCTGGGCGGCCGGCGTGCTCGGTGGGGCCTACAACACCAACGGCCCGCCGATCGTCGCCTACGGCATGCTCCGCGGCTGGCCCCCCGGATCGTTCCGGGCCACGCTCCAGGGCTATTTTCTGCCGACGGGACTGGCCATCCTGGCCGGGCACGGCCTGGCCGGGCTCTGGACGCCGCTCGTTTTCCGGACCTACCTTTACGCCCTGCCCGGGATCGTGCTGGGGGTCCTCCTGGGCGGTCTTCTGAACAAGCGGATCCCGCACGAGCTCTTCACCAAGCTCGTCTATGCTTCGCTCGCGTTGATGGGCGCGGTGATGCTCCTCCGCCAAGTCATCTAAGAAGGGACCAGGTTTACGCGCGAGCGCCAAGCCGAGTCCGGCTAGTCGAGGCTCACTGTCTTCGCTGGCCCGTAAAGAATCCCGTTGAAGAGCAGCTTGAACGTGCCGTGGGGCTGGCCGCGGAAGGCGATCTCGGGCCCGTAGAGGAAGAGCTTCCCCTCCCCCACCGCCGCCTCCGCCACCTGGACGCTGCCGCGCAGGTAGGTCTCGCCCCAGGCCCAGCCGCTCCGCAGGAGCCTGCCGTCATCGAACCAGGCCACCGGCTTGACGCCCTTGAGCTCGGCATCCGGCGGAAGCGACCAAGCCGGCGTGTTGTTGAAGAACACGTCGATCGTGTCCGGCATGCCGCAGGCGAGCGGATCGGTGTTGTCGACGCGGGCCCGCATCAGCGAGCCCGGGATGTAGAATTTCTCGGGCCGCAGCGGCACGTCCGCGCCGTCGGGGGACTTCTCGATCAGGGCGTTCGCGATCGGCAGTCCGAAGTGCTCGGCGATGACGGTGGCGGAGTCGAGGGCCAGGATGGTCCCGCCGGCCTCGACGAACCGGCGCAGCAGGGGGATCGTCTTCTCGGCCGTGATCCGTCCGATCCGGCCCTTGAATTCTTCGGGGATGCTCTCGGGGATCTGCGGCTGGAAATCCCGCATCCCGCCGCGCCCCTCGGCTCCCGCCCCCGGCAGGCGCGGGATCGAGCCGCCGACGAAGATGAGCGCGTCGAACCGGTCCTTGAGGTTCCCCGCGTCGAGGGCCGGGGCGAAGACGAGCTCATAGGGGAACTCGAACTGTTCGAGAAGCCAGCGGACCCAGCCCGAGGCCATCGACCCGCCGTAGGTGTCCCAGAGGCCGATCCGGACCGGGCGCAGCTCGAACGCCTCGCCCTTGGGCGCCGCCTCGGCCGCATCGACGACAAGGCCCAGCTCCTTCGCCGCCTTCGCTAGGAGCTCAGCCGCGCTCGTCGCGGCCGGCACCCAGATCGTCCCGGCGCCATAGGTCTTGCCGCCCGACCCGAATGGCTCCTTCAGCCAATAGACCTTCGCGCCCGCTTTGAGCAAATGGTTGACAGCGATGAACGTGTCGTTGACGCGGTGGTCGAGGAGATACCCCGCCGTTCCGCTCCCCGCCTCGAACCGGCCGGCCGGAGGCTTGGCCACTCCCGCCAGAGTCTCGAACGGCCCGCTGAAGGCGTCGAGGACGCGGTCGAAGAGAACACCCATCTGGTAGGCCAGGGTCCAGCCCGCCGCGTCATAGGGCGGGGTGGGCGCCGCGCCGGGATAAGGGATGTCGTTCGGGTGGTTCTGCGGCTCGAACATGCTCAGGATGTGCGGCCGGAACGCCTGGGCCGTCCTCACGACGAAGGATCCCTTGGGATAGGTCTTCCCGCCGGCCGCGAAATCGGCCTTGGCCCGTTCGACGGCGACGCCGCTCTCGATGAGGGCGTTGACGAACTTGGTCGCGGTCAGGAAATCGGGCTGGTCGGAGGGGATGATGTAGCCGCGCGGATCGCGCGTCGTCTTGTCGAAGATGGCCTCATAATACTTGATGTCGGCGCCGCGGAAGCGGCCGAAACCGCCCTCGCCGCGCCCGCCGGCCGCGCCCGGCTGCCCCGCCCCGGCTCCTCTCCCCTGCCCCTGGCTCGCGGCCCGGTCCTTTTCGATCGCCGCCTGGACCCGGGCGACCGTGTCGGGCACGATCGTCCAGGAGTCCTTGCTCCCGGCCTCCACGGCGTGCTTCCCCATGAGGTAGCGCCGGTAGAGGAAGTCTTCGCGGTTCTTCGCGGCGACATCGAGGATGGCCAGGTCGGCCGTGATCATGTATTCGATGGACTGCCGGAAGTGCCATTTCTGCGGCGCGACCGGGTCCGGATAGTCCTCTTTGGGCAGCAGCCGCTCGGGCAGGAACGGGATATCGACCGGGGTCGGGCTGCCGATGGCCTCGGTCAGGATGCCGATGATGTTGTGGAAATAGGCGGTGCTCCGCAGGCCGCCGTTCCACCAGGTCGAGTAGGCCGAGCCCGAGCGCATGGTCGCCCCCGCCTTGCCTTCCGTCACGAAGCGGTTGTGCATGGCCGCCGAGACGAGGTCGATGCCCATCGGAACGAGCGGATCGAAGACATAGTTGAAGGGATCGCGGAAGGGCGGGGCAAAAAGCACCGTGCCCGCGGGGCCCGTTTGGTGCTGGTTGTAGACGATCTGGGGGTGCCACTCGACATAGAGCTCCCGGCTGACGGCCTTGGTCTCCGGCTGGGAGTTCATATAGAAGTCACGGTTGTTGTCGTGCCCGATGTACTTCTGATAGAGGACCGGGACGCCGGCCATGGATCTTTTCTGCGGGTCCTTCTCGCGCATGTACCAGTCGGCGACAAGATCAAGCCCGTCGGGATTGACCGGCACGGCGAGGAGGATGACATCGTCGAGGATGCGGCGGGTCTCCGCGTCGTTCGCGCTCACCATCCTGTAGACGAGCTCGACGAGCTGCTGCGAGCCGAGGATCTCGGTCGCGTGCAGGCCGCCGTCGATCCAGACCACGGCCTTGCCCTCGGCCGCCAGGCGGCGGGCCGCCGCGTCGGTCAGGCCCTGGGCCAGGGCCAGCTTCCTGGCGATGTCCTTGTAGCGGGCCAGGCGGGCCTGATTCGAGGGCGAGGTGATGACGGCCATGATCATCGTCCGGCCCTCGGCCGTCTTCCCGATGTCGACGACCGTCATCCGGTCGGATTCGGCGTCGAGCTTCTTCCAGTAGGCGGCGAGCTGCTTGTAGTTGACGAGCTGGTAGTCGGCGCCGACGGCGAAGCCGAACTGCTCCTTGGGGGACGTGATGCGGGCGGCGGCGGCCGGCCGCGGCCACGCGGCGGCGGCCAAGGTCAGGACGAGGACGACGAGGGCGATCCGGGCGAAGGGACGAAGGCGGGACGCATGGAACACGGGACACCTCCTGAGGCGAGTGGCATGACGTTCTATATCAAAGGACGCGCGAAGCTGTCAAAGCCGCGCCGGCGAGAGCTTACCAGAAGCCCGGCAGGAGAAGGGAGCGAACGGTCTGCTTATATTCGGCATACCAGAGCAGATCCCGGGTCAGCATACGGTCTTCGAGAAGCGTCCGGGCGATGAGCAGCAGGACCACCAGTCCCTGCGGGATGAACGCCCAGAACGAGCCCAGGAGAACCGGCGTCGCGAGCCCGAAGAGGAGCCCGCCCAGATAACCCGGATGCCGGCAGAACCGGTAGGGGCCCTCGCGGCAGACCGCCTGGCCCCGGTCGGCCTGGATGCGGACGACGCTCGAAAAGAACGGGTTGACCTTATTGGCCCAGGTATACAGGGCCTGTCCCAGGATAAAGACCAGGACGGCGGCCGCATACGGGACCGCGCCCAAGGCCGCGCCAGAGCGGCTGCGGCCCGCATCGATCCCGCCGACGACGAGGACGGCGATGGAGAGCGGCGTCGAGAGAAGAAGATAGCCCCTGTCCCACCACTTCGCGCCCCGCCCCGGCCGGAGACGCTCGGCGACGAGGCCCGGATTCCCGCGCAGAAAGCGCCAATTCCAGGCGACGACGGCGAGGTTGAGGAGGAAGAAGACCCAGCCCTGCCAATAATCGAGACGGCCCGCGGCCAGAAAGAGCAGGCCGGCCATGAACGAGATCCCGGCAACATAGCGCAAAACCGGAAATCTCTTCAAGGCCATGCCGCCGCCATTATACTATTTCTTGGCCTCGCCGCGGACGACTCGGAAACCGGTGCACTCCGGCGCGGCGGCGACGCGCGCCTTCGGATCGGCCGGCCGGTCGGCGCTGCCGCCGGCCGCCTTCCCCGTCCCGTCCTTGGCGACCGCCCACTCCGCGGCGTTCCCGCCGAGGTCGAAGACGAGCTCCTCGCCCTCCTTGCCCGCGCCGGGCATGCTTCCCGCTTCTTTGATGAGCGCGGCCGGGCCGCCGATCTCCCTGATCTTCGCCTCGAGGCGCCGCACGTCGTCGGGATTGGGCGCATACCCGGCCCAGAGGTCGAGTGTGTTCTCGCCGCTCGCGCCTTCGGCCAGCTTCGCCGCCTCGTCCTCGGTCGGCAGGCGCCACGTCTTTCCGGTCAGCTTCGACAGCCAGGCCGCATAGGCCTTGGCTTCGGCGAACGTCACGCCCGTCACGGGGTAATTCTCCGTCCCCGCCGCGAAGGCGCGCTTCGGATCGAAGGCGGCGAACTGGGCCCGGGTGACCTCGAAGCGCCCGACCTCGAGATCGCCTCTCTTGACGGTCTCCGGGACGAGGGTCTTGGCCGGACCGGCCGCGAGGCCGTAGAGCCGGCCGGCCCGGGCGACCGCCTTGCGGCGGACGGCCTGGGCCAGCGGCGAATCGGGCTTGAGAGCCTCGTTCCCGGCCTTCTCGGTCTTGAAGAAATACCGGTCGAACCAGGCCATGTCCTCGTCGAGCTTGCGCAGCTGGTGGGCGTATTCCTGCAGGCCGTGCGGCTCGCCGGGGAAGAGCAGGAACTTCACCGGGACCTTGTCGAGATGATAGAGGGCCCGATAATGCGTCCAGCCCTGGCTCGTCGGGACGTTGCGGTCCTCGGTGCCGAAGAAGATGATGGTCGGCGCCCGGACCTTGTCCATCTGGAAGAGGGGCGAGATGCGCAGGTAGAGCTCCGGATCTTCGAGCGGCGATTTGCCGAGATAATAGGCGTCGAAGGCCTGGCCGAAGTCGACGTTGGCCCAGTCGCTGATGAACTCGACGTCGCCCGCGCCGGCCGAGATGATCTTGTAGCGGGCGGGGTTGGCGACCGAGAGGGCGATCGACAGGATCGAGCCGTTGGACCAGCCGAACGAGCCGATGCGGTCGGGATCGACGAAGCCCCGGGCGATCATGGCCTCGACGCCCTTCTCGATGTCCTCGACGGGATAATCGTAGTAATGGCCGCAGCAGATGGACTCGACGAACTTGAGGCCGTAGCCGGTGCTGCCGTGGTAGTTCGGCTTGAGGATGAACGCGCCTCGCTGGCAAAGGAGCTGGTGGGCGTAGGCCCAGCTCTCGTCGAAGCCGTCGACGTCGGCGCCGGCCGGGCCGCCGTGCGGAGCGGTGAGCAGCGGGTATTTCCGGCCGGCCACGTAGTTGTGGGGATAATAGAGCAGGCCCTCGACCTCCTCGCCGAGAGCGCCCTTCCAGCGGACGATCTCGGTCCGGGCCACGGCCTTGTCCTTGAGGCCGGGATTGAGGTCGGTCAGCTGCGCCGGGGCGCCGAGCTTGGCCCCGTCGAGCGGGGCCCGGTACCACTGGGCCGGCCGGCTCGCGGTCGAATAGTTGTAGACGAGGGCCTTGGCGTCGCGGCTGACCGCGAAGCCGAACATGTTCCGGACATGATCGCCCGCGACATCGGCCCGGGTCCAGGAAGGGCCCGTCTTCACAAAACGGGCGGGCCGGGAATGGACGCCGTCGTCAAGAAAAGCCACGAAGCCGTCGGGCGTCGTCTCCAGGCCGTAGCCCAGGCCGTTCTCCCAGCCGAGATCGACCTTCGTCTCCCGGGCGGCGGCGATGTCGTAATAATAAAGGAGGCTGATCGTAGCCGTGAAGAAGCGGGGATCGGAGGAGTAGGGCGCGGCGAAATAGAAGCCGGCCCCGTCGCGGGCCGCGCGGAGGACGGACGGGACGATGCGCTTGCCGGCCACGATCTCTTGATGCGTGCCGGCCGCGAGGTCCCAAACGAATGTCTTGGGCAGGATCTTGTTGTCCCACTCGAAGCTCAAGTACTGGCCGTTGACGGTCAGGGCGGTCTTGCCGTCGGGGGTCACGGCCCAGGACTGGATGAAATCGGTGTTATCCGTGAGGCGGCTGACCTTCTTATCCTTAAGGGCGAGCTTGAAGAGACGGACCGGCGGCTCGTGGAGGACGTCGTCGACGACGCGGGTCGTGTCCTTCCTCCGCTTGATCTCCTGCTCGAAGAAGGCCGGATCCTCCTGGGCGCTGAAGATGATCGTGTCGTCATCGATCCATTCGAATCCCTGGACGCCGCGGACGAGCTCGGTCAGGGGAAAGGGCTCGCCGCCAAACGGGCTCATCTGCCAGAGCTGGGACCGGGAGAGGTCCGGGTTGGGCTTCGGCAGGGCCTTCGTGCTCAGGAAGACGATCCACTCGCCGTTCGGCGACCACTTGGCCCCGGCGTTCAGGTCCGTGCCGCGGGTCAGGGCGATCTCCTTTTTCGTCTCGAGGTTCGAGAGATAGACGTTGGCGAGGCGGCCGTTCTTGTCCTTGTCCATCCGGCTCCTCGTCCAGACGGCCCATTTCCCGTCGGGCGAGATCTGCCAGTCGGACGCGTTCTCAAGAAGGAGGACGTCCTCGGAGGTCCAGGCGGAACCGACCGGGCCGGGAGGCGAGGCCGGGAGCGGCGTCTGAGCCGGGGCAACACCCGCCAGGAGGGTCAGGACCGCGGCCAGGAGCAGGGCGAGGCGCGAAGCGGACGTTCGGGTCGGGATCGTGTTCACGGGCCACCTCTCGTGTGGGTTTTCCGGGATTCTTCCATCATTCCCCTCTCTCTGTCAACGGGGGGCGCCCGACGCAGCCTGTGGAATTCCACTTGCGGCACGCTAAACCGACTAATATCATGGAGTTTGCGATATTCGAACGTGGAGGCCCACCGATGTCACTCAAGCGTGCCGCTCGCCCCATCATCGTCCTCGTCCTGGCGGTTTTCTTCTGCGCGACCGCCGGCTTCGGGCAGACCCGTCAGCATGACCTGGCCCTCGGCTACGGCGTCCTGTCGATCGACCAGGCCGCCGACATCTTCACCGACATCATCACCATCGTGCTGACCATGGGCACGTTCGGCAAGGTCAATCAGGAGTTCACCGGCGTGCCGTTCCTGACCTATCACTATTCGGCCAACTCGCGCTTCGGCTTCGGCGGCGCGATCGGCGGCTACAGCGCCTCCGGCGACCTGCAGCTCGCCGGGGATACCGTCGGCACGTTCAAGGAACGGAACTACGTCGCGGCCGTCGAGCTCGATTACCATTGGCTCATGAAGCCGAGCTTCCAGATGTATTCGGGCCTCGGCTTCGGCGTCCGCTTCCGCCGGGGGACCTATACGGCGGAGGCCGCCGATACGGTCAGCAAGGTCCTGCCGACCTTCCACCTCAACGTGATCGGCCTACGCTTCGGACGCAAGGTCGGCTTCTTCCTCGAGGCCGGCGTCGGCTACAAAGGCATGTTGTCGGGCGGCTTGGACGCCCAGTTCTGAGATCGCTCTCGCCGGCCGGGCCGTCGGACGGGCGGCTGGCGGGCGGTCGGAGGCGGACATGAGGAAAGCCCTCGCGTTTAGCATCACCGTCCTCCTGGCGGCCGGCGCAGCGGCGGCAAGTCCCGGACAGGCGCCCGCCACACCGTCCAAGACCATCCAGCCCGTCTCGTGGGACGCCTGGCTCGCGGCCAAGGCCAAGGCCGAGGAGAACGACGCGGCCGGGAACCTGATCACGGCGCTCCAGTATTATCTCGAATACACACGCCAGGCCGAGGGCCTCAACAGCCCGGCCCGGGTGGCCTGGGGCAAGAACAACGCGGCCTACATGATCATCAAGATGCACCGTCAGGACCCGAGCGTCGACCTGGCCCCGGCCCGGAAGCTCCTCGAGGAGGGACTGGGCGTCGAGGGCGTGGCCGAGGATTGCCGCAAGGTCCTGGAGATGAACCTCGAGTACGTCCGGTCAGCCGCCGGAACGCCGCGCTGATCCCGTCCCGCGGTGCCTCACGCCTTTTCAGAG
>Ga0209609_10000340_pt1 | contig 28061 bp, 23 predicted proteins | sample LakKivw325mmetaG_FD_184136 | JGI IMG/M metagenome (GOLD analysis project Ga0209609, IMG submission 184136) | Anoxic lake water microbial communities from Lake Kivu, Rwanda to study Microbial Dark Matter (Phase II) - Lake Kivu water 325m metaG... | ecosystem: Environmental > Aquatic > Freshwater... | reverse complement strand
AGGTTGAAGATCATGGTGCAGACCCTGCTGCAGAAAAAAGTGCCTACCATCTATGAGGTGGTCGATAGCCTTCAGGAACATGATGAAGATAAAGTGCTGGCTGTCGTTCAATGGTTGCTGGATCACGGAATGATCATAAAGGATGAAAGAAACAGGCTGAAATGGAAAAAATAAACGGGATATGGGTGTCATAGGCAAAGCATTTTACCGTGGTGATGATGTGGTGGGCATCACACGTCAACTGGTCGGGAAATTTTTGTTTACTTATATCGACGGCGAGTTATGCGGGGGTTATATTACCGAGGCGGAGGCTTATGCCGGCATTGATGACAAAGCATCGCATGCTTATGGCGGCCGGCGGACATCACGTACCGAAGTCATGTATGCCGGGGGCGGTGTGGCATACATCTACCTGTGCTATGGCGTTCATTCCATGTTCAATATCGTAACCAACGAGAGGGATATCCCCGATGCCATCCTCATCAGGGCATTGTTTCCTGTCACCGGCATGGCCGTGATGGAAAAACGCATGGGCTGTGCCGGTACACCGATGAAGCTGACCGACGGCCCCGGTAAGGTGACTAAGGCTTTGGGAATCCATTATTCCATGTCGGGTATCGATCTGACGGATGATGCCATGACGGGGGATGGACCTAGGATATGGCTTGAAGACAGGGGATTACAGATCAATGACAACTCTATCATCCGTACCGCCAGAGTGGGCGTAAATTACGCCGGAGAGGATGCCGGGAGGTTGTACCGGTTTGTAATGAAAAATGAAACCCGCCGCTGATCCGTGAAAGATCACACTGACGGGTTTCAAGCTTTTCAGAAAGGATTTACTTCACGTGGCCGGCTAATTCGGTGCCTGCTTTGAATTTGACAACTTTCTTGGCAGCAATCTTGATTTCCTTGCCGGTTTGCGGATTCCGTCCTTTACGGGCAGCGCGTTTTGCTACCGAAAAAGAGCCAAATCCCACGAGAGCAACCCTGTCACCTTTTTTCAGAGCTGAGGAAGTGGCATTTACAAAAGCATCCAATGCTCTTTTGGCATCGGCCTTGGTCAACCCTGATCCTGAAGCCATGGCTTCGATTAATTCAGCTTTGTTCATTTTTCAAGATTTTTAATTAATACTAATTCATTGAAGAAGAACAGGCAAAGATAATTGTTTTATACGTAAAATCAATACCCGGCACGCTAAAACCCCCGAAAATGTTAATAAAACAGCAGTTTTGTTAATAACTCATATCATAAAATCCTTGTCATTATTGAAATTGCGGGCGTCCGAATCACGAAAGTGCCATATATACTGCTTTCCGGGAGATGCAAGAAGAGAGGTTTTCAGACGACCTGCCATTCCTGAGTCAAACGGAATCCTTTAAGAAATTCATCAATGGTCATTCTTTTTCTGGAAGAAAGCTGCAGCTCGATAACTTGAATGATACCGTCAGAAACGGCCACGCCGGCATGACTTTTACCGTCGGTGATGATTCTGCCGGCAGGCAGGCCGGTGCTCTGAAGATGGATGGCGGAACGTATGATCTTAACCTGGTATAGCTGACCTGACGGAGCGACCAGGTCGGTACAAGCCCCCGGCCATGGACTCAATCCCCTTATCATGTTATGGACAGCCTGTGCAGGCATATGCCAGTTAACGCGGCAATCCTCCTTCTGTATTTTGGGTGCTTTTCTGAGAGGCTCTTCCATACCGGCCAGTTTTTTCTGGTCTACCGGCAGGATGTCACCTGATTCGATCATCCTCACCGTCTTCAGAACCAGTTCGGCTCCAAGTGATTGAAGACGGTCGTGGAGCTCGCCGTAAGTCTCATCAGGGCCAATGGGTGTCTTTTCCTGAAAAAGGATTTGTCCGGTGTCGACATGATCATCGATAAAAAACGTGGTGACACCGGTGACGGTCTCACCGTTCATGATGGCGCGGTGGATGGGAGCGGCACCGCGGTATTGTGGCAGCAGCGAGGCGTGAAGGTTGAACGTACCCAGTGGGGGCATGCTCCAGACCTCACGCGGCAGGATGCGGAAGGCCACCACCACCTGCAGGTCGGCGTGCAGGGCTTTTAAATGCTGTAAGAATGCCGGGTCGCCTAACAGCGGCGGCTGAAGGACCGGCAGGCGGTGGTATGTTGCGTACCGCTTCACCGCCGACAGTGTTATCTTCTGACCACGCCCGGCAGGCATGTCAGGAGCAGTAACCACAGCGGCGATATCATATCCGTTGGTCAGCAGAAGATCAAGAGGGGCAACAGCAAAATCCGGTGTCCCAAGATATACAATCCGTAAGACCATGAGTGAAATTATAGCCCGAAGATATAAAAAAACCCGGTCACATGACCAGGTTTTTTACTCTAAGGCGAAAAGCCTCACTCCATGCCGAGGTATCCTTTGGCCCGTCCGATATACTTATCGATGGTTCTGTATTCAAAACTTTTACGGTAGTCCTTTTTTATTCGTTCATACAACTGTAGCGCACTATGATAATCGCCGAGACTTTCATAAACCAGTCCGGCTTTCATCAGGAACAGGGGTGTGGTGAAATCGTCATTATGGTCATCAGCGGCTTTGAGATAATAATGCAAGGCTTCCTGTGTTTGTCCGAGCTGAAGGTAGGCATCACCGATGGCTCCCAGTGCCACGGACGAAACCATGACATCTTGTCCCCTGAAACGTTGCAGGTAATCAATGGCCTTGTCGTAGTCACCCAGATGAAGGTAACTGATACCGGCATAATATTTCGCCAGGTTACCTGTTTTGGTCATACCGTATTCATCAATGATACTCAGAAAACCAAGGTAATTGCCGTCGCCGTTGAGGGCCAGCTGCAATGAATCGTTATCGAAATATTTTTCGGCCATGAACATCTGCGACTGTGCCTCTTTCTCCCTTGGGGCCAGATAAAGCTTCTTATATCCGAAAAAGATAAGAGCCGCCACCACCACGACCCCAACTACGATATAAATGATCTTCTGGTGTTTCTCAATGAAAAGTTCGGTTTTACTTAGCGCCTCCTCAACCGCGAGGATGTTTTCTTCAGCTTTAGCCTTCTTTTTTGCCATGTGTTAAAATTTTTGCAAAAGTATGTTTTTTTTCACAACTATGTCATAATGCGGAATATTTTTAATCATGGCTTACTGCCGACTCACTGGTATGATGATCAGAGGGGATAGGGATTGTCTTCAGGATCGCCATTTCACCGCGACCCGGCCATGGGAAGGGAAAGCGCAGCGGCTGATTTATGCGGCGCAATACTTGATTTTGCAAGATTTATTAAATATCTTTGCAGTTCACTTTATTATTAATCAAAACCGGAAAATTATGAACAAGGCAGAACTCATTGGAGCAATTGCTTCGGAAGCCAAGATATCAAAGGCTAATGCCAAAAAGGCTCTGGAAGCATTTATCAAATCAACTTCGCAAGCTCTTAAAAAAGGTGACCGTGTCGCATTGGTGGGTTTTGGTACTTTTCATGTCGCCAAACGTTCCGCGCGCACGGGCAGAAATCCCCGCACTGGCAGCCCCATTAAAATCCCTGCAAAGAAGGTTGCTCAATTCAGACCTGGGGCAGAGTTGAAGAAAACCGTAAAATGATTTTGCCCTTGCACAAGAAGGCTGCCGGTTCGATGTTTCAGGAGACGGCAGCCTTTTTATTTGTATTCAGACCAAAAGATGATCCCTATGGCTGACGTACCATCCAGGCAGGCATACCTTGACTATCTGTACCGTTTTATTTCGGATAACAAACGCAATAAATTCGAGCAGCTCATTCATCACCGGACACGCCACCTCACCGTGGTGCTGGAGGATATTTTTCAACCCCACAATGCCAGCGCTGTCCTGCGTACCTGCGACTGTTTCGGTGTCCAGGATGTCCATATCATCGAAAACAAAAACAAATACAGGATCAATCCTGATGTGGCCCTGGGCTCCAATAAATGGCTTACCATAACCAGGTATAACACCGCCGGGAACAACACGGCCCTTTGTCTCTCTTCACTGAAAAAAGCAGGTTATGATATCGTGGCCACCTGCCCTCATAAGAATGATTATTCATTGGATGACCTGCCACTCGAAAACAAAACTGCCCTGGTGTTCGGAAATGAGTTGAAGGGACTGACTGACGTGGCTCTGAAGCTTGCCGACAAGTTTGTTAAGATACCCATGGTCGGCTTCACCGAGAGCCTCAACATATCCGTGTCGGCCGCCATTTTCCTTCATCACCTCACGAACAAAATGAAGAAGACAGTGGCCGGCTGGCAACTCACACCGGAAGAGGAGACGGAGATAAAGATCGCCTGGGTGAGTAACGTCGTACAACATGCCGATCTTTTGGAGAAGGAATACCTTAAGACAAGGACTTCATCTTGAAACAGTTTTGAGACGTTTATATTGATCAAGAAATATTTTCATTACTTTTGACGGCAATTTGCTAATGGTAAAATCATCATCACATGGGTAAAGGAGATAAAAAGTCGAAAAGAGGCAAGATCGTTTTAGGTACTTATGGTGTCAGAAGACCCCGCAGAAAAAAGAGCCCCAAACCGGTTACAACGGCCAGGGCCATCACAGGCAAACAAAAAGAAAAGGTAAAACCGGTGGTCAAAGAGGTTGCAGCGGTGACAGCTCCGCCTGTTGTTGAAGAGGTTGCAGCGGTGACAGCTCCGCCTGTTGTTGAAGAGGTTGCAGCAGTGGCAGCTCCCCCTGTTGTTGAGGAAGCCGTTACTCCGGCCGAACCGGTCAGGGAAGAGGTGCAGGTTGAAGAGCCTGCTCAGAAGCCACCCAAAAAAGAAAAAGCCGCCGAAAAGCAGGCCATTGCGGCTGAAGAACAGGCTGCCAAACCTGCACCCAAGAAAACGGCTAAGAAAACCGAATCAAAAGCCAAGACCGCTTCCAGGAAAAAATCCAAGGCTGATGACAGTGATGCTGAAAAACCAGCCTGATCTCTGTCTCAGAACCGTAGTTTAATCCCACCGAAAAATTCCCTGCCTGCTCCCGGCTGGTAACTGTTACCGTCAGGATCGGGTTCGGTAAAAGCAATATATTCCTTTCCTGTCAGGTTCTTACCGTACAGTGATATCTCTCCCTGAAGATGTCCGAGCGTAAAATCATAGGCCACCCTGGCGTGGTAAAGGTTAAAACCGTCCTGAGAAATGTCCTTATGAACTACATCGGTATAAATGTACCATTTGGATTGTAATTCCGTGCTGACCACGACGGTAAAATGCTTCAGGAACCTGTAACTGATCTCGGCATACAATTGATGCTGCGGTGAATTCGGCAGCCAGTCACCGCTGATGCTGTCGGGTGATGTGTACTTGAAGTTGGAGTAAGTGTATGCTACCCGGAAAGTCAAAGGAGCGACAGGAGAGTACTTGACGGATGTTTCCACACCGAAACGGCGGCTTGAACCGGCATTGCCGTAAAAGGTTTCAAGAGGCCTGTCGGCGATCCTGTACCTGTAAAAGTCATGATCGGTGTTTAAATAGAAAAACGTGAGGTCATAATAGAGCATATCCCCTTTGAATCCTCTGAAGCCTATCTCTTCACCCAGGGAAGTGGCCGGGACAAGGTCTTTGTTAAATCCCCCGTAAGATGCCGGATTATTGGCCAGCTCCTCGGTAGCCGGAGGCAGGAAGCCCTGGCCCCAGTTGGCATAGATGTTAAACAGAGGACTGAAGCTGTAATTCAGACCCACACGCGCTGTCGTTCTTTGGTAATCGGCCTTGCCCGAAAGCTTGACGGGTCTGTTCATCTTATCGGTCAACTTATTGTTCATGGCATCATACCTGACACTGAAGATGGCATTCAGTTTTTTACCCAGTTCCAGACGGTCAATGGCAAAGAAACCAAGGGAATACTGCCTGACGTTCTGATTGGCCAGAAGAACCGTGTCTTCAATCACGGTCTCGCTGACGTCACCGATCTTTTCGGTCCTGTTGGGATCCTTGATATTGGGGACCTTGTATTCATCGATTATTTGATATTCATAATCGGAACCGACGCTGAAATGATTGATGATCTTTTTTTTGCCATTGGTCAGCGTATATTGTACCGAGGTTCCCGAGGTCCTGAAATCCCTGTACTGCACCGCCGATGAACCCGGCTCCTTATAATCTGTCAGCCTCAGGAAACCGCTGAACTGAATCTCCTGGTTTTCTGCCACCTTCACCTGTCCCGAAACGCCATTCGTGACCCGGCGCGTTTTCTGGTACTCATTGAGCGGGATGGCATCCGGATTGGCCTGACGGGGATCATTGAGCTGCGACAGATTTAATCCTTCGGCATTCTGATTGAAATAGTCGGTGACATACAGCACTTGCGTGATATTCACCTTCTCGCCAGGATGCCAGTTGATCTTCTCACCGAAATTGTTACCCCAGAATGCGGTATGGTGACGGTATCCGTTACCCATGAGGTGTGAGAAGGTCACACGGTAATTCATGTCGTCTTTTGAGCCGTCGATCTGACCCAGGACCTTAAAGAATCCATTGGATCCGAAGGAACTGTATATGGTCCCATTGACAGGTTTCTCACCGCCGTTGTCCGTGACGATATTAATGACGCCGGCGTTGGAGCTGCATCCGTAAAGGGATGCCGAAGGACCCCTGAGAACTTCTATGTGCTGGACGGTTTCCCAGTCCACATCATACAGATCGGGTGCAAAGCCCGAAGGATCGTTAATGGGTATGCCGTCGAGGATCACCCTGATACCGCGTAATCCTCTCTCGGATAAAATGCCCTGCCCCCTGATCGACATATGTAGGCGTGAACCGTTGGCCTGGTTGTCGATCCTCACGCCCGGCGTCAGCCTTAACGCTTCATCGGCCGCGATGGAACGCGGCATATAGGAGAGCACCCTGGGCGTGACCAGGCTGACGGCACCGGGGTTGTACTTTAACGGCATCGGCAGCCTCGTGGCACTGATCACCACAGCACTGAGATTCTCCTGCCTTATGGTGTCCTGCTTCTGTTCGCTTTGCTGACCATAAGCCATGTTAAATACCATGATCAGTAAAACGGCTATGTAATGTCTTGTTTGCATTATTTTCTTGGATTTAATGAAATGATAACTTGATTTTTCAATCCCTCCATAGCAGGCGTCATGACACCTTATGCCACAATATACACATTGCGCGTGACCGTATCATGCGCCTTTTTTATACTGTCCCCGTGAAAATGACAAAACCGGAACAGATGAAAGGGTCAGGAAGTGAACGGGATTTCGGGGGGTGGTGTCAGTATTTCCCTGTATGTTGTCTTGTATGAAAAAATGGGACCAGCAAAACTGATGTCACAGGACTGGCCTAAAAACTGTATCATGACACCATGGCCGATGTACCAGCATTGGATGATCAGTTTGGACAGCACCCTGGATTTGGAGGTGTTGGTCCTGTGATCGGCTGTTTTTTGAAAATCGCTGATGACCTCTTTCTCCCTGGTGTCGTTGATGCAATAATAGGAGACCGTCTGACCCGTGGTACTGATCCTGACCACATCGTACAAAGCATCACGGTAAATGAATTCTTTCTTTTCCCGGATCCATTGAATGGCCGACCGGTCGCGAATATCAATGGTAATGACGGTCAGTTGTTCCCTGTCGTCTAAAAGGGATATTTTACCGGTCATTGTTTTTCTCGCCTCATACTGCATGATCCTGAAAAAGACATAATAACCCCAGGTTTCATTCAGTATGGCCAGCAATAATATGACGGGTAATAATCTCTTCAATCGGGTTAATTTTTGGTTTACGAAGATATATATTTTTTAAAAATCACATTCACTTGCTGACGGCCCTTCTGAAAGCATTCCCTCTTTCCCTGTAATTGTTGTACATGCCGAAGCTGGCGGCTGCGGGCGACAGCAGGCATATTTTCCCGCGGCCGGTGTAACGTATGGCTATCCCGGCCACTTCATCCATGTCGGCGGCAAAAAATAACCGTTTGCCGGGAAGTTTTGTTGCTTCACACATCGTCAGCATACGTTTTCCGGCGTCACCGGTGAAGATGAGGTTACTGATGCCGCTTTTCTTCAGAAAGCGGATGAGAGCCGAGAAATCAATACCACGGTCGAATCCGCCGAGGATCAGCGTGTCGACCGTCTGAAGCGTCTTCACGGCATACATGGTGGCCTCCGGAACCGTGGCGATGGAATCGTTATAGAATGGAATGCCGTGGTATGTCCCGATGTATTCAAGACGATGCTCCAGGCCATGGAAAGAGCCGATACCGCTTAGGATGATATCGTCAGGGATGCCCGTCACTTTGCATGCGGCTATGACCGCCATGATGTTCATGAAGTTATGCTCGCCTTTTACCGGCGGGACACCGATATGAAAGGAGGCGCTGCCATCGGTGTCATTGTAATGTATGGTCTCGTTGTCCGCAGCGTAACACCCTGATGATGACGAATGACGAAGGGAGAAAGGTATCGTCCGGCTCCTGATGCGCAAGCTGTTTAATTGCCGCAGAATAACGGGGTCATTACCGTTGTAAATAAAGATATCGCCAGGCTCCTGGTGCCTGACAATATTGAATTTTGCTTCCCGGTAAGCGGCGAATGATTGATAATGGTCAAGGTGTTCCTCGTACATGTTCAGCAGGATGGCAATATGGGGTGAACAGGTGATGCCGTCGAGCTGGTGGGCAGAAAGTTCGCAAATGATGACGGTGTTTCCGTCTGTTTTACCGGCAAAATCAAACAAGGGAGTTCCGATGTTACCCGCAAGAATGGTGTTGGATGTATGCAGCAAGATGATATGGTATAGCAGGCTCGATGTTGTACTTTTTCCCTTGGTGCCCGTCACGCCGATGATCTGGCTTTTATAGTGCGTCAGGAAAAGTTCCGTTTGTGAAGTCACGGTCCGGCCTGTGGCATGGAGAAATTCAGGGTGGTCAGTGATGCCGGGTGACTTGATGATGAGATCGGCATCACTGATTGAATCGAGATAATGTTCACCTGCGATAAGTGTGGTCATGTGATCGTCACGGAGCCAGGGATGTTTCTGAAGGATGTCCGGATCTTTGTCGGCTATGGCCAGCGGCTTATCAGGGAAAAGATCCCTCAGTGTCCGGTAAGTGGACTGCCCCTCGATACCGAAACCCAGTATGAGGACCTTTTTATCTGCGAAGTACCGTTTCAAAAAATCAATCATGCAACAGTGATCTTAAACGGTTTTCTTCTTCAGGATTTAAGAAATGTTCCGTGTTGAAGGCCTTCAGCATACCGGCCACATCCACCTGACTCATTTCCTGACCATTTGTCTTTGTGTGGTAATGCTCCAGGAGTGCGGGCATCTCCCTTCCATGGTAGCGCCGTATCAGCAGATCAAGGGCGGCCTTTGTCTCCCCGATGGTACCGACACAGTCGAAAGGTTTTTCGGCGGTGAATCCTGTCATCTGGTCGAGAATACCGGTCAATTCCCTGTCGCCAAGCATGTTTTTCCCGAACATCAGCGTGAGGGTCTGCTTGTCGATGAAGGGTGACAGGATGATGAAGGCAAAGAGGCATTTGGGGCACCGGCCGCACCAGGCATTGTCGGCACCGGCCACATTGCAGCTCCTTACGGCATGGAAATATTGGGGCATACCCGCAAAAAGACTGGCAATACGGAGTTCATTCAGCGGCCTGAGAAGGCTGAAGTAGCGTATATCATCTGAGAGGCACTGACCTGTATACCATCTGAAATCCTTCTCGAATTCCCATGACTTGGAATATTGATGGTTGATGCCGCCGGCAGCGACAGTGGCTTCATTGGCACTGGATTCATTCGACAGGGCGATGTTCCTGTATCCTGTCAGGGCTGCAGCCAGCACACCCATCATAGCCACCAGAGCCGAAAAGGGTGTATGTCCGTTCAGAAAGCCCCTGTCGTTCAGATCAAGCAGAAGGGGGTCGATGTCCCGTTCAATGATGACGGTGTCACCGGCTGTCATGCCGGCATGCCCGATGGTCTCAAACATCGGGGGCAGTGGATTAATGACCATGGGATGCATCTGTTTACCTTTCAGCACCTCAAGCGACACCGCCGAGTCCTTGCCGCCACCCACAGGAATGATATAACCGTCGGAAAAGGATCTCTGAAGTTTTACGGGTTGACGATCCGTTTCAGTAATGATCTCCAGGAAATCATCTGGCCGGGGTCGTAATCCGTTAAGGTAAAAGAATTCACCCAGGCCATTAAAATACAGTTTCTTCCACCATTCCGTCCGGTTGCTGTCAAGGTGGAATGGCCTGATGATGACCTTTGGCGGACAGGCAGCCTTCCAGTAACTGATGAGTTCTATCATGCCCAGGTTGAAGAGAATGGTATCCATAGCGCGGTCATGAAACAGCCCGGTTGCCAGAAAATCCCTCTTGAGCACTCTGATGACAGGATGAAAATGATAGCTGCCGGCCAGATTGAAGTCAAAGCGGACTCCGATGCTGCCGCCGGTATCCTGCCATTCAAAACTTTCATATATAAAATAGGGGTATTGGCTGCGGAGGTCAGAATATTTTTTACGGTTATTTTGTTTTATCATAACGGGTGGAATAAAAATTGAGCCCTCCGGCTTTTGGCGCTCAAATGTAGGAAATTACCCTGTTACAGCTTTCAGTAAAATATTTTTTTTTAACGCAACGTTTTATTATTTTTACAGAAGGTAAAGGCGCACAATGTCAGGGAAACAGATATCGTAATCTGATTCAGATGCCATCGTCCGGAAGAAATATTAAACCATCACAAGGGCAGATACTGATCTCGGATCCCGTCCTGCAGGATTTTTTTTTCAGACAATCCGTTGTTCTGCTGGCAGAGCATAACGAAGAAGGTTCCTTTGGCCTGATTGTGAACAAGCCGGTGGACGTGACATTAAACGAGGTAACCCGTGATTTTCCTCCCTTTGATGCCCCTCTTTATCTGGGTGGCCCAGTGAAAACCGACAGCATCTTCTTTATTCATACCCTTGGCGACGTGGTACAGGGCAGCCTGAAGATCATGAATGGCCTTTACTGGGGAGGTGATATTCAAGTTATTAAAGAGATGATGATCCTGAATCAGCTCACTACGAACGATATCCGTTTTTTTGTCGGTTATGCGGGATGGTCTTCGCATCAGCTTGAACGGGAACTCAAAGAGAACTCGTGGGTGGTATCAAAAATAACCGCCGAAACCATCATCCGTTCCAATCCCAGGAAGATGTGGGGTAATCTCATCCGGAAATTCGGTGATGATTATGCCATTTGGGCCAATTATCCCCTTGACCCTTCGATGAATTAAATGTTACGATATCCTTACCTTATCATCCCCGCAATTTGATGGTAGAAGTTCACCAGTATAGCCGGTTTTAAAAGGATGGTGAAGACTATGCCAAAAACAGCTCCCCAGAAATGGGCATAGTGTCCCACATGATCCGAACCCCGTCGTGCCATATACGCTGAATAAACTAAGTAGATGGCACCGAAAATGACGGCAGGAATGCCTATGGGTATAAAATAGAGATAGAGCTTGCCGGCAGGATTGAACAGAATGTATGTAAAAACTATGGCGGATACGGCCCCTGAAGCGCCTACCGCATTGTAATATTCGTCATTCCGGTGTTTCCCGTAATCGTAAAGAACGGAAAAAATGATCCCTCCGGCATACAGGAGAACATAGTATAAAGACCCCTTGGATTCAAAGTATTCCCTGTAGCTGCTCTCGACAAAAAGACCAAAGGAGAGCAGAACAAACATGTTGATAAGCAGGTGTATCCAGTTGACGTGTATCAGACCGTAGGTGACGAAGCGGAACCATTCGTTCCGGTGACGTATGGCGTAAGGATTGAATTGCATCCTGTAAAACAGCGGTTTATTGAAGAATGCGACGATTGAGATTAAAACAGTGATGATGATAAACAGATAGGTCATGATACGGTTCAGTTATGCAAGCACTAAGGTTGCTGTTCAGCATAGTTGAGTTCGGATCCCAGAGTGCTGTGGGGGATGAAAAAGATGAGCAGTAGCACGATGGAGGCTGCGATAGCCCAACCTGTCCGTTCCCGGTGTTTACGTAAGACAAAATAGGCAATGACCCAAAGGATAAATGATACGAGGGTTTTATTATCCGTCAGGTCATGCCCGAAAGGCCATCCTGTCCAAAAAGCACCGAAGGAATATTTCTGAACGATGGGCCCCAGGATAAGCCCGCCGACGAACAGGAAGAGTATGGTCCATTTGGTATACAGGAAAACCCGTGGACCCTTGAAAATGGCTTCCGCTCCGGCACGTGTGGAGAAGAGCATGGCCAGAAAAATAATAATGACATGCGGCACCATGATGTACGCCGGTACATCGCCCCTGAAACGGATGATGACCGGTTCGGCGGTCAGAGGGACACGTGTGTTGTTCTTTTCGATATACACGTGATAGATGATCTTCCCTGCCGGCGGCTGGTGAGGCAGGGAGGCAACCAGCCGGTCCCCTTCGCGCTGCATGGCCGCTTCGGTCCAGGCATCATTGCTTTTATACCGTTTGTACATAATGAATCCCCTGATGCTGTCGCCCGGTATTAAAATGTCAATGTCGGCATCGCCTGGACCCGCCCATGTCCGGATCAATTCGTTACGTATGGTGGTCCCGTTTATTTTTATCCGTGATTTTACAGGATAAGTAGGTCCCGTCGAATGCTGATAGTAAGCTATCACAACAGTCAAAACAAAGCTGAAAATCCACAGCCACAGCGATCGGTCTCTGAAATGCATTACCGGAAAATTTGAATGTGCAAAACTACAAAAGAAGAATTATTTAGATGGAATTTAAAAGTCATTTTATTCGTTCATTCTCGTAAAAGGTTATTATATTGGCCGTCCCAAACGATGGCTATGCCTTTAATTACTGTGATGAAACGTTTATTATTAATGTGGCATGTGGTGATTGCTTTCTCCGGTGTATGCCGGGCACAGGAGATGCTCGGGCTGGTCAACAGCAATGTCGCCGAAGTCGATGGTATATTGATCAATCCGGCCCAATTGGTGAATTCAAAACTGTATCTCGACATCAACCTGTTCACCTTCAATAGCTTCATCGACAACAGTTATCTTTATATACACAAAGAGGATTATAAATTCCTCGAATTTTTCCGCAAACAGCCTCAATTACCTTCGTACAGTGAATCGTCCATGCCCTTGGATCATTACTGGGACAAGATCAATCATTACTTGTATGAGAATCTGCGCCTCATCGGCCCTTCAGCCATGATGGTTAGGGGACGCCATGCTTTTGCCTTTCAGACGGCTTTGCGTGCTGTCACCTCATTACGGCGCATACCTTATCATCTGGCCAATTTTATTTACGAGGGATTGAATTTCGTCCCACAGCAAAACATCAATTATTCAGCTGCCAATGTCACAGGTGCCACCCTGGTGTGGGGTGAAACCGGTCTCAGTTATTCATGCATCATTGCTAAGCGCAGCAAGTATCTTTGGACAGGAGGCCTTACCGTTAAACGTTTGTTTGGTTATTCAGGCGCTTATTTCAAAGCCGACGACATGAATTATATGGTGCTCAACGACAGTACCCTGGATATACGCCGGCTGAACGGAGAAGCCGGTTTTGCCCTGGACATGGACTATCGGAACAACGATTTTCCATTCCGTCCGCCTCTGATAAAGGGACGGGGTATATCATTCGATATCGGTGTGACATTTCAGAAGAAATCAAAGGATCTTCCCATCAAACCGTTTTATAGCCTTTGCTCGCAGGTATATTCCGATTATCTTTTTCGTATCGGCCTGTCGGTCATTGACCTGGGGTGGATCAGATTCACCGACCATGCCCAGAAACATCTCTTCAGGGACGTCAACTATTATTGGGAACATTTTAATGAATTCACCTATACCTCCGTCGATGGTCTCTTCCACGAATTGAGCGGGCGTTTTTATGATGGTGATTCCACTCGTTCCCTTGTCAGTGACAGGGTAACCGTTTTCCTTCCCACGGCAGTGAGTGTACAGGCCGATTACCGCTACTACGGGCGGATGTATTTCAATGCGACGTTCATCTATCCGTTGCGTGTCGCACCGGCACAGATCGTACGGCCTCCTCTGTTAGCGGTCACAGCCCGTTTTGAGTCGCATTTCTTTGGCATGAACCTGCCGCTGATACTGTATGACCTGAAATATCCCCGGATTGGTTTTTCGCTGCGCTTTTGGAACCTGACCGTGGGCAGCGATAAAGTGCTGGCTTTTTTTAATCTGACCGATTTTACAGGCCTGGATTTCTATGCGTCACTGAAGTTGAACTTCATCAAAGGCAGATGTCTGACCTTCAAAAAGAAGTATGCCTGTAAAGGAATGGAATTCAGATAATGAACCCTCAGTGAAGGATGATCTTGGTATTGTAAACAAATTTATCGTTCAGAATCCTGAGCATGTAAATCCCTTTAGGAAGGGAAGAAATATCCATTCTCCTGGATGAGTTGTCAGCCGCTGTCACCTGAAACTGATCTTTTGACAGAAGCCGGCCTTTGATATCGTACAATGAGATGAGGAATGTCCCGGTGAGACCTTTAAAATGCACATAAAACTCGCCACGGGTGGGATTGGGATAAATGGTCACAAAGCTGTCTTTGCTGTTTTCATCAATGCCGCTGCATTCGCTAAAGCTGAAAATGACAGTGAGAGTATCGGAGTCATAGCAGAGTGTCTGTGGGTTGGTGACTTTAAGCCAGGCGGTCTGTACGTCCCAGATGAGACCGGTGGTTGTTATTTTGAGACTGTCACCGGTCGAATAATCGGACCATAGATAGTCCATGCCCGGGTTGCCGGCCGTCAGATAGATGGTGTCATAAACACAGGCGATGATCGTATCTTTATTTAAGACAGGATAACCGTCAGGCATAAGGTTGATGTCAGGCAAGGGATTCATCATGACCGTCACGGTGTCTTGTGTCCAGTTGTATCCGTCATAAACACGGACGATGTACATCGTGGTGTCATATAACGGTGTTATCATTGTATTGGCTGAATCGGGATACACGACAAGAGTATCGGGTTCCCACTGATAGATGGTATAGTGCCATGATCCGCCGGTGGGAATGGCATGCAGTTGGGTGGTGTACCCATAACAGAGGGCGGAATCCTCGGGATAAGCGAAAACCTGCAAATACTCAGATGAAACCGTGACAGCCACCTCATCTGAATTGACACATCCGAAATCATCCGTAACAATCAGATTAAAAACCTGGGATTGATATAAGTTATGTGTCGTAGGATCTTCGACATAGGGCGAGATCAGCAGGTTCTCCGGGGACCAGTGATAGTGGTACGCGCCAGTGCCACCGGTGACGGTGGCTTCGAGTGTAGTAGATACCCCGTTGGGGATGATTTGATCAATTCCTGCATCGACATCGGGTAAAGGTTTGACGGTTACTGTTACCGAAGAGGTGACCTGGTTATATCCATCATTGACGGTGACAGTATAGGTTGTGGTGACATCGGGTGAGACCGTGGGATTTTGTATTGTGGCATTGAATCCCGGCGGATTTGAACTCCAGTAATATGAATATTCCTCCGATCCGCCAGAAGGGAGGCAGTCCAACTGTGAGTTATCGCCCAGGCAGATGGCCGGAGGGTCAGCCCAGGCCGAGACACCCAGAGGCCCGCCATATACATGCACCAGAACATCGTCGGAGTTAACGCATGTGTTGCCGTCAGTGACCGTCAGGGTAAAGAGCGTGGAGGCTCTCAGGGCAATGGTAGTCGGATTGGGGACATGGGGATCGATCAGCGAATCGGGTGGTGACCAGTCATAGGTGAGAGGCTCAGCACCGCTGGCGGTGGCATCGGAGATGGTCGTGGAGGTATTGTACAGCAGATTGATGTCGGTGCCTGCAAAAACTTCAGGAAGAGGATCAACGGTGATCTCCAGGGGATCGGAGGTGGGGCCTTCCTCGTTGCAGGTGTTGACGGTGGTGACCGTAACTGTCGCCGTGCCCGAGAAGGTGTTATTCCAATCCACCGTCCCGACGGTGGAGGTGCCTGAGATGGTTCCGGCATTGGAGGGAGAGAGATGCCAGTTATAGGCCACGGCTCCTGTCCCGCCGGAAGTCTGATAAGATGAATTGCTGCTGTTTTCGCATATCTCCGTTGGACCTGTTGGTTTGGTCGAGGCACCCGGAGGCTGGATCTGATTGACGGTCTGCACCGTGTCGCCAACGCATCCATTGTCGGTGGTGACCGTCAGGTACACATTATGAACGCCCGGAGTGGCGAAAGTGTGCAAGGGATTCTGAATGGCTGCCGTGCCGTCGCCAAAATCCCATTGCCAATCCACAATTGAACCGGCGATGGGATTTGAATTATCATGAAATTGGGTAGGTGTACCATAGCAGTAAGGATTATAGGTGAACTTGGCAATGGGAGAGGTCAGGATTTCGATGGTCTCCTCGGCCGTATTGCTGGTTGTCTCATAATGGACAAGGAGTGTGACGATGTATTCACCCGGATTTAGATACTGGTGTGAGGGATTCAACTGGGTGGAGGTGCCTCCGTCACCGAATTGCCATTCGACGCTCACGTAACCCGTGATGTCGGAGGTGATGGTGAATTGGGTGACGTCACCGAAGCACACACCGGTGTATTGAAAAGTGGGAGGGGCAAAATAGGACTGGATAAATGTCGGCAGGCCCATTTTACTGACATGTGCCGTTCCGTTCCATAACAATATGCCGTCATTCATGAAATTACATTCATCGCCGAAGATGTTTGGATTATTTACCACCCCGAGCCATCCGGCATCATTACGGGCGACGTAAATTTTCTGGTCGGGGCCCACTTGCAGGGCTCCGCGGCCGTCGAGAGCCGTCGGCATGTTGGTGGCATAGCCTATGTATGTCTTTGATTCGACAATGCTGGCTGAGTCACCCGCATAAGCATCAAACTGGTAAATATGCATCTTGTGCAGGTCGGTGGCGTCTTCCTCGGTGACGTAAAGGATTCTGGAGTTAGGTGAGAATTCGACGCCATAGGCTTTCTTAAATGGAGATAACGTGACGGGGTTGGAGATCACACCCGTTTCATTGTTAAAGTCAAACAACTGGTACAGGTTGCTGAATTCTATGGCCAGTGCGAGTTTCTGCCCGTCGGGGGAGCCCTTCAGGTAACCCTGTGTGTTGTAATGGTTACCTCCGTGGTACAGCCCCACAAACGAATGAACTTCGTTGGCGGTATCTATCCCGTCGGCCGTAACTTTAAAGGCGACAAATTCATTGGACGGTATGTAGGTCGTATCATAAGGCGGATTGGGATTGATCACGGTCTTTTCCCATTTATGGGTGATAACCCAGATGTCTTCATTGTTACTGGCTTTCATGGCCGTGACTTTCTCGTCCACGGGTGCGACCAGACCGATATTTTTCTGAATGACTTTACCTAATCCACCGGCTTCATTCATATCGACGATGGAATATTCAAGCCCTACCGGATCACCCTGGTATGGCACGGTAAAAATGTAATAGATATTGGTTGATAAAGGCAGGGGTACAATGATGGCCGACTGTGTCGATGACATGTGACCACCCAGGTTCTGACCGTTCATCATCTCCACATTGTTTTTATTCCAGACCGTTACGCCGTCGGTGTAAAATAACAGGTTACCGTCACCGTCGGATATGGTCGCGCATCCTTCGTAGGTCAGCATGGCGCTATTGGTGATAGGTGTTGGCGGCGTGGTGTTAAAATTCAGGCCGACATATTTCCCGAAAATCCAGGTATTGGCTTCTTTTTGCTGGGCCATGGAGTGGCTCAGCAAAAAGATCTGGATCAGGAACAGAAAATAAATTTTTTTCACGGCAACCTCCGATTGAGAATCCTTACAAAAATAATAATAATCGAAGAAAAATTTTTTAAAAAATACATTCAAATTTCAACATCTCCTTTTGATTTTATCATCAGGGCAGCAGTTATTTGATTGTTTTCACGTCCATAGCATCCCGTAAAGCGTTGCCTGTCAACATGAAAGCCAGCACCATGATCATGATGGCCACGCCCGGCAGGATCGCCAGATAGGCCGAATGCAGGATGATATAGCTGTAGTTGTCCCTGATCATGGTACCCCATGACGGCATAGGGGGCTGAACACCTATGCCCAGGAAGCTTAATCCGGCTTCGATGAGGATAGCCGAAGCAAAATTAGCGGCTGAGATGACGATCACAGGAGCCATGACATTTGGCAGGACATGACGGACGATGAGGCGCAGATTGCTGAAGCCCAAGGCTCTGCCCGCTTCGACGTACTCTTTTTCACGGATACTCAGTATTTGTCCCCGTACCACACGGGCTACTTCAACCCACATAGTCAGACCGACAGCGATGAAGACCTGCCAGAATCCCTTGCCCAGAGCAAACGTGATGGCGATGACCAGCAGGAGGGTGGGAATGGACCATACTACATTGATGAACCAGACAATGACATCATCGACACGTCCCTTGAAAAAACCGGCCAAAGATCCCAGGGTCAGGCCGATAAGCAGTGAAATAAAAACCGAAATGAATCCCACCGACAAGCTGACCCTGGTGCCTATCATCAGTTCGCTAAGCATATCACGACCATAACGGTCCGTGCCGAGCATAAACCGTTTGGTTCTGATCATGTCATGGATCACACGGTCTCTCATGGAGACTACCGGTTCGCTATGCCACCGTCCTTCGATATCTTTGAAAACAAGATCATGACCATCGGAACGGACCTGCTGATCGGGTGCCAGAGGGTACAGCACATCGGCCAGATTAAAACGTTTTAACGGCAGCATGGTCCCCGCAACCCCGCTGTATTCCCTGATAAGGATATCGGGACCTTCAAAATGGTATTCGCTTATTGGATAGGAGGTATAAGACCGCCGTGCTCCAAAGAGCATTTTGCGTAAGAACCCCACCCTTACATATCTCTCATTTTTTTCAACCCTCAGCATGGTCACATCGAATCCCGGTTTGCGGGCCGACAGTTCCAGAAACTGCTCGTTGGCAAAGGGTGTTGAATCGGGCGTGATCAGATAGCCCAGTATTGAAATGAGAATGGCCAATAAAATAATAATGCCGGAAGCAACAGCCAGCTGGTTGTGTAACAACCGGTGTAAAGCAAGTTTGGATAACGATCCTGACGTTAGGTATTTTTTCTTGCGGAGAAACAAATGCGGATGACTATTGAGATGACAAAGTTATTAAACTATTTTGTTAAAACTTTTATTACCTTTGTATCACCAAATGGTGGATGTAGCTCAGTTGGTTAGAGCACTGGACTGTGGATCCAGGTGTCGTGGGTTCGAATCCCATCTTCCACCCAAAAAAGGGGAAATCCTTCAGAGGATTTACCTTTTGCCAAATTACAAGAATTAACCCCGATAATTATGGGGGTTGGTATTTGTAATTTGTGATTTGTGTATCTTTGCTTCCGCTTCAGGGCAGGGTGCAATTCCCCGACCGGCGGTATAGTCCGCGACTCCCGACAGGAGATGTCCTATCGGGACTGACCGGGTGAGAATCCCGGACCGACAGTACAGTCTGGATGGAAGAAGTGGTACAACATGATTTTGCGGATGCACAATATCATTCCGTGAATCATCTTTGAGTTCCCTTCCTTTTGTTCGGGAAAAATACGTTGCCCTGGAGTTACCTCCGGGATTTTTTATGTCTTTAACAAACATGATGAATATGAACCATACAGCAATTTTTACACGACTGATGTTAACAGGATTGATGATGGCGGGCGTCATACACCTCTGGTCACAGGGCACGGTGACGGGAACGGTGATCGACGGCAGTACCGGCGACGTCATCCCCGGCGCCAATGTCAGCTTAAAAAATCAGGAGAAAGGAACCGTCACCGGGCTGGAGGGCCGTTTCGACCTCAACGTGCCTGCGGAACCGCAAACCTTAGTCATTTCGTACATCGGCTACCGGACCCTGGAGATACCCCTTTTTCTTAAACACAATGAGAAGAAGGATCTGGGGACGATCACCCTGGAAGGGGAGACATTGGAGCTGAAAGGTGTCGATATCATCTCTTCTTTCTCGCGTGAGCGTGTGACGCCATACGCCATGTCGACCATCAGGGCCGACATGATCAACAGGGAGATCGGTATGCAGGATTACCCTGCGGTGATGAAAATGGTGCCGGGAGTCTATGTCAGCCGTGAAGGGGGCGGGACAGGCGATGACCGGCTGTCGATACGGGGTTTTCAACAGGAGAACGTAGCCATATTGCTCAATGGTGTTCCCGTGGGCAGCGTTGAAAATGGTTTGTTGTACTGGTCCAACTGGACCGGCCTCGCTGATGCCACACAGGCCATACAGGTGCAGAAAGGTCTGGGTGCCTCCAAGGTGGCTGTCAATTCCGTGGGCGGGACTATCAACATCATCACCAAAACCACCGAAGCTGAAAAGGGTGGCACGTTCAGGTTCACTTTATCTGATTACGGCAATTATAAAACGTCGCTGAGCCTGTCCACAGGCAAGCTCCCGGGAGGCTACGCCGTGACCTTTCTCGGTTCCATGATCAAGGGCCCCGGTTATGTCGATGCCACTTATGTTGACGGATGGTCCTATTTCCTTTCTGTCGGCAAGGACATAGGCCGCAACCACCAGCTGGTTTTCACCGCCCTGGGATCACCCGAACACCATGGGCAAAACACCTATAAAATGACGGTGGATGAATATAATAAATACGGCAACAAATACAATTACGCCTGGGGCAGCTATAACGGAAGGATCAACACCCTCACGGAGAATTTCTATCACAAGCCTGAGCTCAGCCTGAATGAATACTGGAATATCTCTCCGCGGTCTTTTCTGGCCACCTCGGTCTATTTCTCCTTCGGTTATGGCGGAGGCAAATGGACCGAAAGCTTTTACGGTCCATCCATTTACACTTTCCGCAATCCCTCAGGTCAGATTGACTGGGGCGCCGTTTATGAGTACAATGTGACCAATCCCGATTCGGTCCTGCTGGCCGACGGGCGCTATATCAAGGGTTATTCCAGGAACATCCAGACCCATTTCCTGGCCGATCATTACTGGTATGGATTATTGTCGACCTATAAACATGAGTTTGGAAGTCACTTTGACCTTCTTGCCGGTATCCATGCGAGACATTTTAAATCGCGCCTCTATGAAAAGGTGTGGGACCTGCTGGGCGGGCAGTACTGGATAGAGGATTATGCCTGGGCTGTGGACGGCGTGGCCGGCAGGAATGAGATCAGGACCGTTGGTGATGTGATCAAGCTCGACAACAGCTCTATCGTGGATTATACCGGTACTTTCGGTCAGCTGGAATATTCCGGCGGCATCGTGTCGGCCTTTGTGGCGGGAACGCTGTCGAACACATGGTATCAGAGGGAAGACAGATATAATTATGTATCCGATATAAACAGCCGGGTCATCACACAGGGCGGCGCCGACGCCAAAGCAGGTATCAACTTCAACATCAACGAATTCAACAGGTTATACCTGAATACCGGTTTCTACTCGAAAGAACCTTATTTTCAGTATATCTTCGTCAATTTCACCAACGTGCCCGTCAGGAACATAAAAAACGAAAAGATAAAAGCATTTGAAGTGGGATATGGTTATAAACATCAAGCTGTCAACATTGACCTGAATGCTTATTACACGGTGTGGCAGGACAAGTCACTTTTATCGAATGAAAATATCCAGCTGGCTGACAGCACCATGACGCGGGCCATGATCAGGGGTCTGGATGCCTTGCATACCGGCGTTGAGCTCGAGATCAACGCCAGGCCGTGGCCGTTCCTGAACATCGGGATAAATGCTTCAGCGGGCAACTGGAAGTGGAAAAACAACGTCGTGGCGGAATTGTACAATGAGGATAATGTTCTGATCGACACCACCAGGGTCTATGCCGACGGCCTTTATGTAGGCGGAGCACCTCAGACACAGGTGGGTCTGTATGCCGGCCTGGATGTGACGAAGACGTTAAACCTGCGTGCCAACTGGTTGTACTATGATCGTCTCTGGGCCGATTTTGACCCGGCTTCACGCAATGACCCCCTCGATCACCGGCAGCCATACCGTCTGCCGGCATATGATGTGCTGGACCTGTACATGACATGGCAATTTGTCATCGCTGATCACCAGGCTACCTTTGAAGCGGCCTGTTTCAACGTGGGTGGCAAAGCCCATATCCTGGATGGCGATGACGGTCCCGGTCATGATGAGGCCACATTCAGAGGTTTCTGGTCTTTCGGCAGGACCTTCAGTTTCGGCATCGCCATTAATTTCTGAAGACCGGGATGACATGCCGCCGGTCAGGCTTAAAACATTAGATACATTATAAGTGGAGGCGGGATATCAACGCAATAAAATGATCTTTCCGTTCTGCTGTCCTTCACCTTCCCTCAACAGGTAAATGTACACCCCTGCTTTGAGGCGTCGGCCGTGGCTGTCGGTGCCGTCCCAGTAAAGGTGATGCGTGCCCGCCGGGATTCTTTGATCCATGAGTATGTTGACCTCACTACCCATGGCATCGTATATCTCAAACCGGACCTTTCCCTCTTCCTTAACCGTAATATCCATATTCACACCTGCGCCGGAAGGATTCGGATACACATTCAGCAACCTGTCATCGCCGCCGGACTGCTGGCGATCATGATCGTCAATGCCCGTATTCAGATCAGGTTTGGCCAGTTTATAATCCGTATAGAAACGGTATTCACCGGGCTGGAGAAGGATGGGCGCATGCATGTCGGATACGGCTAATGAATCCCTGGTGAAATATTCATACCAGCTTCCCGGATGTAAAAAGTTGGGATCGATGGAGCCTTCCTTGACACCGAAATTACCGATGATGGAGACCGACATGGGATTACCGGCGATATTGATCCTTTTCAGTGTATCGCCCAGAAACAGTGGGAAATCAGTGCTTTCAAAAACGGGGTTCTCTTTTTTCAGGGTGATGAGCGTGGCAAAGAAGTGGTAGAGGTAATTACGTCTCCAGTCACTGTAATAATCCCACCGCACCGGTTTCTCACCCAGGCGGCCGTTGAAGTTGATCGAATAATCATAGCCCAGCTCTTCAAACTGCCAGATCATCTTGGGCCCGGGGATGGTGAAGAAAAACAGTGAGGCCAGGGCCGTTCTCCTGAGAGCCGTGGTGGTGTCCTTGATGTTGTAGTCACCGGATGAATTTCCCCAGGTGACGTTTTTGTACATCATGCGTTCCTCATCGTGACTTTCCATGTACACGATGGCATGAGGCTCGTTCCAGCCCCTGGCTTTATATGAAGCCCAGGTGAAATCGGAGTTATTGATATAGCCCATGGAAGACTGGATGTAAGGCGTATTCTCATTGCCCCAGAGAATCATGCCGTCGTTGGCGAGGATCGTCTCTTCGGTGTTCTCGGCGAAATGTTCCAGGATGACAAAAGCCTTCGGATTGGTTGCCCAGATAGTATCAGCATACCTGTTGAGGATGGCTACACGTGACGTGTCAAGCTGTCCCCAGGCAGCCGGATTACCGAGGGTGTTTTTCTGTGTGAATCCTTTCGACATATCGAACCTGAAGCCGTCGGCACGGTATTCCTGGAGCCAGAATGTCACCGCCCGGTCGACAAAACGTTTGGTGTCGGGGCTTTCATGGTTGAAATCGTAACCCACATTGAAATCATGTTTGGGGATTGGATTATACCACGGGTTGTTGGCTGCCGGCCGGTTGTTGACGGCATCCCAGTAAAGCATAATCATAGGCGACTGCCCGAAGGAATGATTCAGCACAATGTCTAGAATGACGGCCAGGCCCTGCTCGTGGCACTTGTCGATAAGTTCCTTCAGCTTGTTTTCGGGACCGTAATATTTGTCGGGAGCAAAATAATAGATCGGGTTGTAACCCCAGCTGCTGTTGCCTTCGAACTCCATGACCGGCATCAGCTCTATGGCGTTGATACCCAGCCGCTTCAGGTAATCAAGCGTGTCAAGGATACCCTGGTAGGAGTGCTGTGTGGTGAAATCCCTGACTAAGAGCTCATAAACCACCAGGTCGGTGATCTTGGGAGGGGTAAAGGAAGAGGTTTGCCACTGATAAGCGGGCTTGTCGGTCTGGAAGACGGTGGCGATACCGGTGGTCTTACCCTCAGGGTAGGCGATCAGGTTGGGATAGGTGATGCTGGTGATGTACTTGTCATTGACCGGATCGCTGATCTTTTCGGCATAGGGATCACCGATGAGTATCTGACCGTCGACAAAATACTGGAAGATGTATTCTTTCCCCGGGACCAGGTGATCGATGCGGATCCAATAACGCGTGCTGTCTGGCGTTTCATGCATGTAATTGCCGGTATCCACCTCCCAGTTGCTGAAATCGCCGATGGCAAAGACATATTTTTTATAGGGCGCATAAAGGCACAGGGTGACGGTGCTGTCGTTAATGTAATTGATGCCTTCGACAACACCTTCGGGGAGAGGCTGGAAATCAACAGGTCGCCGGACAAAATAATAGAAGGAATCGGCCACGGTAGCCGTATCATTACTGGCCTCCACTCTCACACGGTATTTGCCGTAATGGCCGGCGATGAGCGAATCGTAAAGGATGTTCCCGCTGACGGTCTTGATCAGTGAATCGTTGACATAAAGGGACAACGTATTGTTATCGATGGCGATGGCTTCAACAGCGATCGTATCATTAAGCTCCTGTATCAGGGCATGTTTTTCAGGATGGATGATGGTCACATTAAGACCGGGCTCATACACATCGGCAAAAATATCACCGCCGCCGGCTGTCTTGCCTTCAAGCCATTGCCCGCCGACCTGCACGGCGCTGCGGAAAACGAAAGCCATTTTCAGGATCATGTCGGCCGGTGAAACACCATAGTAATCTCTGATCGTCGGTGTGATATGCAGCTGATACAGATCGGGGGCGATACGTGTCATCTTGCATTTCGGTATGTTGACCCCCCAGTCGGCCTGAACATATTTCCAGTCAGTGGAAGAGGTGCTCTTATCGGTGATGACACCGGTATGGGCGTAAACATCCCCGGTGTAGCCTGCCAGCCCCCTGCTGCCCTGGGTGGCATCGAAGGTGACGATGACGGAATCGTTCTCCACCGGGAAGGGAGGATCGGTTGTGATAAGCTGTGCATGGCTTATTAATGGCAGTGCCAAAACGAAGAGAAATATTGGTAATAATGGTGTTTTCATTTCTTTATGATTGAGTATGACGGGAATCATTGAGCACTCGGCACAAATTTAAATGAAATTCGGTTTGCAGGCATGATAGAACACGGATAATGCGGATTAAACACCCGCCCGAACGACTGACGTCGTTCAGTCGGGCGGGGATAATCGCGGATTACGTTATAGCATGATCGAACCCATCTCATCAAACTTATTAATTTTCTTTTTAGTAAAATCCGCGTAAATCCGCCTAATCTGCGTTATCCGCGTTCTATTAAAAGTTATCTGTTTTGATGTTCCTAAATCCATATTTAGCTGAGGACTTAGTGGTAAGAAGAAGATCCTATCCTGCATTCAATTTTATATTTGGTGTATCGGAATTTCAGGGAAGTCGCTGAGTTTTTTAGGAATTTGATTACTTTTACGGATAAACAAAATTTATCATATAAAATGAAACTGATTATATTTCTTTTGCTTATCATTCCGTTTTCTTATACCGGAGCGCAGGACAGCCTGCGTTTCATTTCGGGTACCACCGGAGCGGCCTGCAAGGACATCAAATATTATGACGGATACCTCTATGTGGCAACGGGATCCACATTCCGTGTGTATGACGCGTCCACACCACCGTCGTACGATATGGTTTTTGAGTACCGCTATAAATCGACCATCATGGACTTGGTCATTGTGGACAAGATGCTGTATGTAGCGGCCAATTACGACGGCATGTCGAAATGGGATCTGAACCGCCCCGGCAAACCGGTGAAGCTCTATGATATCCCCTGCGGCAGCAGCGGGCTGCCAATGCTCGACGTATCCATTGCCGGCGATACGATCTATCTGGCACGTTTCAAGAAGATGTCGGCCTATAAAGACCATGGTGAATCGTACACGGCCATTGGTGATTTCGGATCCGTCACCGGGACGGGCCGTTTATACGGTGCCGACGTTAAGGACGGCATATGTGCCTACACCGTCGCCGATGCCTTCAGTCTGCAGAATGGGGTTTATCTTTATCGCACCGGCGATTTCTCGCTTATCTCACATTATGTGCAGTCATTTTGCTGGCCCGAGAATGTCATCTGGGGCAAGAACAATGACATCCTTCATGTCCTGGGAGGCACCAACACGGTGAACGGTTTGTTTTACAGCCTTAACATCTCCGACAGCCTCCACCCGCAGGTGATTTTTTGCGACACTATACTTGGTGTCCCTTTCGGGTGGGCCACCGCCGATCCGCTGAATGCCGTTAATGTAAATGATACCATTTATGTGGCCACCACGGCGGGCATGAAGCCGGGAGGACCCCTGGATACGAGCTATGTTCATGTCTATGACGCCACCGATCCCGCCGATATTCATTTAATCAATTACATCCCTGCCGGCCTGTGGCATTTTGATGTGGCTGTCAATGAACCATATTGCTATATCGCCTCGGAGTGGTACGGCATCAAGACTGTCGATATCGGCGACTTTAATCATCCGGTTGATCTTGGGAATACGCCTACCGGCGGATGGAACACGGGAAGCGATAAATATGGCAATTTTTTAGTCGTGGCCAACGAAGGCTATGGCTTTAAGCTGTTCGATCTGTCGAAGATACTTGAGCCTTCGCTGGCAGGGGTAAACAACGACCCCGGATTTTGCATGAAGGCGAAGTTTTCTGATAACGGTGAGTACATCTACACGATCAATATGAGCTATGAAAGCTTCAGGGTATACGAGACCGCCACGCTTCAGAAAGTGGGTGCCATCCAGCCTTCCGTTGGTACCGGTAAATTTGCGGTTTATCATGACAGGGCCTTTGTGGAGCAAGAAACAGGGGGTAATGTTCTTAACATTATCAGTGTGACAGATCCTGCTAGTCCTTATGTGGATTCGACCTTCAGCATGGCCATCAACGATATGGCCGTATCGGGCGGAAAACTATTCATTACCGGCAATGACAGCATTGTAGTTTATGATATTGATGATCACCATTTTAATGAGATCGCCTCGGTTATAGTGGAATCCGGTCAAAATGCGAAAGAGATGGCTGTGTATGATGATACGGCATATGTGTTCGTGACACAGAAAGGGCTGGTGGAATACCGATTGGCCAATGACAGCACCGGATATTCCCTTGATGAGATAAGCACCTTTTCCCTGCCTTATGGTGAGCCGTCATACATGGCCGCCGACACCTTCGGGATATACCTGTCGTACCGCACCAACGGCTTGTTTGCCTGTGACCGGCAAACGCTGGCACCGGAAGGGTTTTTCAGGGGCGAGCTCGACACCAAAGGCTATGTCAACCAATACGGTGTCCAGGATCTGTTCTGCAAGGACCATCTGGTTTTCCTCGTCGAATATTTCTCGCAGACCTCCATCCTGACTCATGACAGCACTTTCTCGTTCGGTATTCATGAAGTCATGCCGGATAATGGATGCCATGTGCTGGCCTATCCAAATCCTGGCGCCGACCGAATCATTTTCCGGATCGTTTCGTCTGTCCCTGACGAATGGAAGGTGACGATTTATGACCTGACCGGCAGGCTGGTCCTGGAAAAAGAGCACATTCGCACCCACGATGTATCGATTGAATGGAGGAATATGAAAGCAGGGATGTACATTTACCAGGTGACCGGCCGAAACGGGATCATTGAGGACGGGAAGATCATTTTGCGATAATAAGCCTCAACTCCAAACAAGATTATTTAAAACTTTTAAATACAGAGGAATCGGAGGTAAACGGAGAACACAGAGGGTTAAAGGAATAATTTTCAACACTCTGTGTTTGCGCCCCCGACAATAGTTGGGGGCGCGTACGCGGCGGTTAATAAATAGACTTCTAACGGCTGCTGGATAGAAAAGTGATTCGAATAGACGGCGCTTTAAATAACCATAGAGGACGCTAAAAGAGACAATATATA
>Ga0209609_10000338_pt1 | contig 28180 bp, 29 predicted proteins | sample LakKivw325mmetaG_FD_184136 | JGI IMG/M metagenome (GOLD analysis project Ga0209609, IMG submission 184136) | Anoxic lake water microbial communities from Lake Kivu, Rwanda to study Microbial Dark Matter (Phase II) - Lake Kivu water 325m metaG... | ecosystem: Environmental > Aquatic > Freshwater... | reverse complement strand
GCCTTAGAGAAATATACCGGCTTAAATCGTGAGCACATTGTTTGCGGCAGCGGCAGTGATGAACTAATTGATCTTATTCTGAGGCTTTTCCTTAAACCTGGAGATGAGGTTATCAATTGTCCACCAACATTTGGTATGTATCCCTTTAGTACTGAGGTGTGTGGTGGAAAAGTGGTTGATGTGCCTAGAGATGAAGGTTTTGCTATTGATTTAGCTGGCATTAAGAGCACATTGGATAAAAGGACTAAGGTTATCTCTGTTGCTTCACCTAATAATCCTACGGGCAACATTATTACTGAGCAGGAGATAATGGAACTTGTCAATACTAGGAAAATTGTGATGGTGGATGAAGCTTACTTTGAGTTTAGCAACGTCACTATGGCCAATTTAGTGCCCAACTATTCCAACTTGATAGTGCTGCGTACATTCAGCAAATGGGCCGGGCTAGCCGGTTTAAGAATAGGCTATGGCATCTTCCCTACTGAAATCGCCAGCTACCTTATGAAGATTAAGCAACCATATAATGTTAATGTCGCGGCACAGGCAGCCGCCTTAGCTTCTCTGGCAGATATAGAGTATCTTCGTGGCAATGTAGCAAAAATAGTTGCTGAACGGGAACGGCTTTTTAATAAACTAAAAGAGCTAGAATGGCTAAAACCCTATCCTTCCAGTGCTAATTTTATTCTCTGCTCCTTACATTGTCATTCTGAGGAGTTAGCCGAAGCCCTGACTCTGAAAGAAGTGAAGAGGAAGGGACAGCGACCGAAGAATCTCGCTCAAGGTAAGCTCCGCGAAGAATCTCCGGCTAAAGAGATTTGGCGTTTGTTGCAAAAGAAAGGCATCTTTGTCCGCTATTTTGATAGCCCGAGGTTAAAAGATTGCTTGCGAATAAGCGTGGGTAAACCCGAGGACACCGAGGCCCTAATTGGGGCACTTAAAGAGAGTATGCTAAGCTAGAGACAAAGATGGGACACACAACTGTTGATGTAGTTATTATTGGCTCTAAAGGAGAGCATGGACTAAGAGGAATGTTGGTTGACACCGGTGCCACTTATTCTGTTCTCTCTGAAGAGGTTCTCAAAGATATAGGTGCTTCTAGGTTACCAGCTAAAGTCCCCGTAGAATTGGGTGATGGTAGGATTATTCAAGCTGATGCCTATGCTGCTGTCCTTAGCTTGGAAGGTAGACAAGCACCAGTAATCGCTATCACCTTTGAAGGTGCTAAGCCGGTTATTGGTGTTCAATCCTTGGAATCTTTAGGACTAAAAGTGAATCCGGTAACAGGGAAATTAGAGGAGACTAGACCAAAGGGAATAGCTTATTTCTATGCTGTGTTCTGCGTTAGTTGCGAGGAGCGAAGTAGCGAGAGGCAATCTCTAAGAAGGAGGAATTGAAGCATGGCTGAAAGGAAAGCGGTAGTAACTCGGGAAACTGCGGAAACAAATGTCAGGGTGGAGCTGAATGTTGATGGCGGTGGGCAATTCAAGATAACTACAGGCGTAAGGATGTTTGACCATCTGCTCACCCAACTAGCTCAACATGGAGTATTTGACATAAGACTCTCAGCCTCCGGTGCCGACCAGCACCATGTAGTTGAGGATGTAGCTATCTCTCTGGGTAAAGCCTTTAATCAAGCACTGGGAGAAAAGCGAGGCATTACCCGAATGGCACATGCTATCGTGCCTATGGATGAAGCACTGGCAGTGGTAGCAGTGGATGTAGGGGGGAGAACCTACAGCGTGATTGAAGCATCCTTCACCAAGGCTAACATAGGTGACTTGAATGCTGATTTAGTCCGCCATTTCTTAGTTTCCTTCGCCTCCGAAGCTAAAATTAACCTCTATGCCAAAGTGCTCACTGGCATCAATGACCATCATGAGGCTGAAGCTTTATTTAAAGCTCTAGCCCGAGCTCTAGATGCAGCTACCCGCATTGATGAGCGGATTGTTGGCAGGATTCCTAGCACCAAAGAGATTATTGAGAACTAAGAGTCCCTCTCAGCATGCTAAGGAATTGGTACACCTCTCTTGGCGAGTGTAGGAAATACTGGGCTGGGGGCTCAGTAGTCTCTTCGCCTACGAAAATGGAAATCCCGTCATTCATATCTACTGTGCAAAAACCATCGTAATCGGTTACATCATCGCCAAGGAATAGCATCAACGGTTTATCCTCACCAGTAAGTTTTTGAGCGATGAACTCTACTGCTTTACCTTTATCCCAATCTGCTGCCGGCCTTATATCGTATGCCTTTTTGCTTGGAGTGATTCTTATCTGACCTGAAGCAAGAGAAGGTTTAACGATTTCAGTGAAAATCTTGTTCAATTTATCTAGCTGTGATTCATTTACCAGTCGATAGTGCAGGCTTAATGTTAGCTCTTTATTATCTATTCTAGCTCCTTTAATGCCCGCTATAGCTTTACTAATATCTTGGCATAAAGAACGTAGCAAAGGGATTGCCTGCTTGGCGGCCGGATTAACAAAACTAATACTTGGTCCTTCTATCTCCAAACCATGGTTCGCAGCATAGACAATGTCCTTGATACCTACTCTTTGTTGCAGATCCCCTATGGTTCTGCCACTTATAATTCCTAAAGTCAGGCGGGGATTGTTAGCTAGACCTTGCAGGCACTCTTTCATCTCTGGTGATAAGTGGGCTAATTCAGGCTTTTCTACGATGGGGGTTAAGGTACCATCATAATCAATCAGCAGTAATATGTGCATTGCTTCCCTGATCCTGACAGCAACAACGTTCCAGTAAGAGAGGAGATGTTTCATGCCATGTTTGTAGCTACGATAATTTTGCTAATTCCGAGAAAATATCGGCAGCCCATTTATAGATATTGCTCTTCTTAACTATGCTTCTTTTCCTTCTCATCCGTTTGCGCCTTTCTGATTTAGGCATATCCAGAGCTTCCTTAATTGACGCAGCAAATTGGTCAATGGCAAGAGGATTTATCAATAAAGCATCGTCAAGCTCTCTGGCAGCTCCAGTGGATGAGCTTAATATTAAAATGCCATCGTTATCACTCTGGCTGGCAACGAATTCCTTGGCCACCAGATTCATCCCATCATGTAGCGAACTCACTATGCATAAGTCTGCCATGCATCTTAGAGCTGCCAATGTATTGGGAGGCGAAGGTCCAGGTAGAGTAATTATCGGCTTCCAATTCCCTGAACCATGTTTCTGGTTTATCTTGGTCACCAGTGTATCTACATCCTCTCCTAGTTTTCTATAGCTTGAGATTTGGGTACGGCTGGGTACCTGTGCTTCTATAAAGACCGTTTTCCCCTTATACTCTGGCCAGTTGTCTAGAAAACGCTCTATAGCCATCAGCCTTTGAGGAATTCCTTTAGTATAATCCAGCCTGTCTATACTAATGGCTATAGATTTACCTTCTAATGCTAGGTTATGCTTCAACCGTTTTATTTCTCGTTTAACTTTACCCCTCTGGGCATCTTGGGAGAGTTGTTCAAAATCTACACTTATAGGGAAGTGACGTACCAGCATTTCCTTTTCATCCAAGATCACCTCTGCCTTTTCATAGTTAACCCTGGCTTTGGTGACTCTGTTTACTGTGGTAAGAAAGTTACGGCAGTGGCGTACCGTATGAAAGCCTAAAAGGTCATTCCCTAAAAGGCCATCCAATATTTCCCCCTGCCAGGGGCAGGTACTAAAAACTTGTTGTCTAGGCCAAGGAATATGCCAAAACTGTGCTACTGTAGTCTCCGGCCTAGCTTCTTTTATCAACTTCGGTAGTAGAGCAAAATGATAATCCTGGATGAAAACCAACGCCTTTCTGTTTCCTATCTCCTCCAGTACACTTTGGGCAAAAATACTATTTACCCTCTCGTAAGTGTTCCATTGCGATTCATCAAACATAGGCTGAACATAAGTAGAATGGCACAGGGGCCAAAGTGCTTGGTTTGAAAAGCCATAATAGTAGCTATTTATCTCCTTCTTAGTCAGCCACACTCGCTTCAGAGTATAAAGTGGCTTTTCAGGGGGAGCCATTACCTTATTATTTAAGTCTACTGTCTTCCTATCAGCCTTACTACTCCCACACGCAATCCAAAGGCCGCTTGTAGCACACATTACGGAATCTAATGCTGTGGTTACACCTCCAACCGCAGGTTCACATTTAATCTTACCACCGACGTAATTATGAATATATGGCTCACGATTAGAGACGATTATAAGGTGATAGTCAGAGAACTTCTCCTCTATAAGATTGCATAAACTTTCCTTGCTCCATATCAGCTTCATTGACTTTAATCATATTTTACTACAATTGAGCTACTCAGCCAAACTAGCTATTGGATATGTTATAATTGCTAGGTGACCGTTAGGGCGCTGAGTAACAATAAAAGATAAGCAAATGAAATTGAAGAAGATCGGTGTCTTAACCAGTGGTGGCGATGCTCCTGGGATGAATGCTTGCATCAGAGCGGTTGTCCGTTGCGGAGCTAGTCATAAACTGGAAGTAGTAGGAATTCGGCGAGGCTATGCCGGCCTGTTGGAAAGCGACTTGACGAGATTAGATGCTAGGGCAGTAGCTAATATCATCCAGCGCGGTGGCACTATCCTTGAGACTGCTCGCTGTGAAGAGATGAAAACAGCGGTAGGCTTAAAGAAGGCAGTTGCAATTTTACAACAGGAAGGCATTGAGGGCTTAATAACCATAGGTGGAGGTGGCACCTTTCGTGGTGCAGCAGCCTTAGCCGAGGTGGGAGGAATAAAAGTAATCGGCATTCCGGGTACCATAGATAACGATGTCTATGGCACTGACTATGCTATTGGTTTCGATACGGCGATAAATACAGCTCTAAGCGCCATAGATAAGATTAGAGACACCGCAGGATCCCTACAGCGTCCTTTTTTCATTGAGGTTATGGGAAGAGATAGAGGTTTCATCGCCTTAGATGTAGGAATTGCTGGAGGAGCCGAGGACATCTTGGTTCCAGAAACAGAAACAAAGATAGAAGAGCTTTGTCTTGACATAAAACGCAACTTCGAGAGAGGCAAGAAATCCTGCATTGTGATAGTGGCTGAAGGAGATGAGGCGGGAGGTGTCTTTCGAGTTGCTCAGCAAGTGTGGGAAAGATTGAGAGTAGAATACCGAATCTGTGTCCTAGGGCACATACAAAGAGGCGGCTCACCCACAGCTAGAGATAGAATTTTGGCTAGCAAGTTAGGCGCAGCGGCCGTTGACGCTTTAGCAGACGGTAAGTCAGGTTACGTGGTGTCAGAACTAAATGGGAAGATAACTTTTACGCCATTGAGAGAAACATGGGAGAAGAGAAAGGAATTAGATAATAACTTGCTACAGTTAGCGAAGGTATTAGCTACCTAAAAATATGAAAAACCTATCTATAGGCAAGATGAGGGGTTTGCAGCAGTTAGCTAATGGGAAAGGTATCATGGCGATGTGTGCCTTTGACCATAGGGGGTCGCTGATGAGAATGCTCAGTGAAAAACATCCTGAGAGCGTTGGTTATCAGACAATGGTGGATTTTAAGTTAGATCTATGCCGAGCCTTAGCCCCTCATGCTAGTGCTATCCTCTTGGATCCCGTTTATGGGGCTGGTCAGGCAATTGCTGCTGGCATTCTGCCTAGGGACACTGGATTGCTGGTAAGTTTAGAGGAGACTGGTTATTCAGGCGAAGCGGAGGCAAGAGTCACTGATTTATTGCCTGATTGGAACGTTAAAAAGATAAAGAAAATGGGAGCCACAGGGGCAAAGCTTTTACTCTATTATCGCCCCGACATTGATGTTGCTAGAAGACAACTGGATACTGTGCAGAAGCTAGCTGGCGATTGTCTGGCAGAAGACATGCCCTTCGTAGTTGAGCCCGTGAGCTATAAAGTAGGGGAAGCAGAGGCCAATCCTCAAAACTTCGCCAGGGTAAAGCCGCGGTTGGTTATTGAAACAGCCAGGCAAATCACAGCCCTCCCCATTGATGTGCTTAAGTCCGAATTTCCATCTGACCTTGAATATGAAAAGGATAAAAGCCGGTTGTTAGATTTTTGTCATCAACTTAATGAGGCAAGCCAAGTTCCCTGGGTTATCCTGAGTGCTGGCGTGAATTTCGAGCTTTTTTACCAGGAGGTTGAGATAGCTTGCCAGGCGGGAGCTTCAGGTTTCCTAGCTGGGCGTGCCTTATGGCAAGAAGCCACTCAAATTAGCTCCCGAAAGAAAAGAATGGCATTTTTAGAAAATACTGTAATTGGGAGGCTGCAAAGCTTAACTGAATTAGCCAATACCTATGGGACTCCTTGGTATACAAAGCTTAAAGCCAGTGAAGTAAATGAAAACTGGTATCGAGCTTATTATAGCTGAGAGGTATTGCTTCCTCTATTGAGAGATTTTGCAAGTTATGCCATGCCCCTTTTATAGTCAAACCCTGTGGGTCATTAACTGTGAGCTTTAGAGTAATGCGAACTTTAGCTAGACACATTTTCCAGTAAACAACTGATAGATTCTGTTATACCGCTGTGTGGTAGCTTCGATTACTTCCAATGGCAACATAGGTGCTGGTGGCTCTTTATTCCATCCTGAGGCTAAAAGCCAATCACGAACTGGTTGTTTGTCAAAGCTGGGCTGTGAATGGCCAACCTCGTATTGACTAGCACCCCAAAAGCGACTCGAGTCCGGCGTTAATAGCTCATCAATAAGCGTTAGTTCACCATTGATAAAACCGAACTCAAACTTGGTGTCGGCAATTATGATGCCCTTGTTTTTAGCATAATCTCGGGCGTAGCGGTAAATGAGCAAGCTTTTCTCCTCCAGTTCCTTAATCAAATTGAGCTTGCTTTGCCCCGCCTGCAATGATATTTCCTCAAGGTTCCTTATACCTTGATTAGTTAAAGGACGGTCATGCTCTGTCTCGCTTTTAGTAGTAGGAGTAAAGATGGGCTGAGGCAATTCTTGACTTTCTTCCATCCCAAGTGGCAAGCGAATATTGCCAGCAGCACCTGTTTCCTTATACTCACCCCAAGCTGAGCCAGATAAGTAACCTCGAACAACACATTCTACCGGAATACGCTCAGCTTTAGCCACAAGCATGGAGCGGCCAATAAGATAGTCAGGTAAATCTCCAGAATAGCCAAAGAGATCCTTCGCTTCGCTCAGGATGACATTGCTATCAATTACCTTGATAAGATGATTGGGCACAATATGGGCTGTTTTCTCAAACCAGAAAGCAGAGAGATGATTAAGAACTTTCCCTTTGTTGGGGACGCCACAAGGCAGGACAAAATCAAAAGCTGAGATGCGGTCAGTAGCCACTATAAGAAGTTTGTCACCTAAGTCATAGACATCTCTTACCTTGCCGCGGCGGAATAAGGGAAGAGGTAAGTCAGTTTGTAATAAAACAGACATTTCCAACTGTGCTAAAGCGCCTCTGGGGCTAACCTTTCCACTTCGGGTTGTTCGACCTCTTTTAGCTCGGTTAGCCCCAATCGTTCAAAGATGTTATCTACATACTTCAGGTAATAATCATAGTCGAACAAGGATTCTAGCTCAAATTTAGATAAGTAAGCTGTTATTTCTGTATCTGCATCAAGCAGGGATAAAAAGCTCCTCTTTTCTTGCCAGGCTTTCATAGCATTGCCTTGCACTATCTTATAGGCCTTTTCTCGATTTACCCCTTTATCTATTAGTGCTAGAAGCACTCTTTGAGAGAAGATTAACCCCTGAGTAAGCTCAAGGTTACGACGCATATTCTCAGGATAAACCTCAAGCCCTTTCATTATTGAGGAAAACAGAGACAATATATAGTCCATTACCAAGCAAGAGTCGGGCAGAATAATACGCTCTGTGGAGGAATGGCTGATATCTCGCTCATGCCATAAGGCTATGTTTTCCAGCGAGGTTAAAGCATGCCCCCTTATCAATCTAGCAAGTCCGCAGATGCGTTCGCAAAGCTCGGGATTTCTTTTATGAGGCATTGCTGAAGAACCTGTCTGTCCGGCCTGGAAGAGTTCCTCAACCTCAAGGATTTCAGTTCTTTGAAGATTCCTGACCTCGGTGGCAAATTTTTCCAGGGAGCTAGCAATTATGGCTAGAGTAGTTATAAATTGGGCATGGCGGTCACGCTGGATTATCTGACTTGATATGGGGGCTGGAGCAAGACCTAATTTGGTACAAGCTCTTTCTTCAACCTGGGGAGGTACAGTGGCGTAGGTGCCTACTGCTCCGGATATCTTCCCTACGGAGATAGCTTTCTTAGCCTCAGCTAACCTCTGGGCATTACGCTTCATCTCTTCTCTCCACAGAGCCATCTTCAAACCAAAGGTAGTCGGCTCAGCATGAACGCCGTGGGTTCGCCCCATCATAATGGTATATTTGTGCTCTATGGCTTTGTTTTCTAATACAGCGATAAGCTCAGTGATGTCTTGTCCCAGGATATCAGTTGCTTCTTTTAACTGGAGACTTAGAGCGGTATCCATAACGTCTGAGGAGGTAAGCCCAAGATGGATGAAGCGAGACTCTTCACCAAGGCTTTCAGCCACTGAGTTAAGAAAGGCGGTCATATCATGATGAGTCACTTTGAGTGATTCAGCGATACGCTCCAGGTTATAGTTAGCTTTCTTTATCTTAGGTATGGCTTCTTTGGGGATCTTACCCAGCTCCACCCAAGCTTCGCAGGCAGCTATTTCTACCCTGAGCCATAGGTCAAACTTGTTCTCGTCAGACCATATCTTTTTCATCTGGGGTCTGGAATAGCGCTCAATCATATTATTTCTCCGCCAGCTCCGCTTTATATCTTTGGTAGGCTTCCTTTATTTCTTCGTGCTTTATTCCCAGAATCTGAGCAGCAAGCAAGGCAGCGTTTTTTGCCCCGCTTGTGCCAATGCCCACACAGGCTACTGGCACTCCGGCAGGCATCTGAGCTATAGAGAGCAAAGCATCTATCCCCCTCAGTTCAGTAGTAGGTAAGGGAATGCCAATTACGGGCAGCATTGTCCAACTAGCTAGAATGCCGGGGAGATGAGCAGCCCCACCAGCAGCAGCAATGATAACCTCAAAACCTCGCTCCTCCACCTTCAGACCGTATTCCCTTAGTTTCTCTGGGTTTCTATGAGTTGAGATGATGGAAACTTCATAATCAATGCCTAATTGCTTTAGCATGTCCATTGCTGGCTGTATCAGGTCAGTATCTGTGTTACTACCTATAACCACGCCCACTAATGCCATTGCGAAGCAACTCCTAAATTCTAATCTCTAAATAAACTCTAACAAATATCAAAAATCAAAGATAAAAGATTAAAATTACAATTCAAAATGCAAAAAGGCTTTACTAAACCGATTTTTAAATTTTGCTCTGTCATTTTGCATTTTTACTTTTGCCTTTTGATTCTCTTTTAGTATTTGGTGTTTAGGATTTAGAGTTTATCCTCTTTATCTCCCTGAGAGCAATATCTTTGCGATAATGACAGCCCTCAAAATAAATATTAGCTAAGTTGCGATAAACTTTCTCCCGGGCTTCAGCCATGTTTTCACCGGTGGCTACTGCGGTAAGCACCCGCCCACCATTGGTATATATTGTCCCATCAGCGCCTAATTTAGTTCCAGCATGAAAAACCAATAAATCTTTATCCACCTTGTCCAAACCTTTTATCGGGAAGCCTGTTTTATACTTTCCAGGATAGCCAGCGGAAGCCATAACTACTCCCACACAGGCATCACGGCTCCATTCTATTTCTATCTGGTCAAGATTACCTTGAACCACAGCCAAGAGTATATCCACCAGGTCAGTTTTGAGAAGCGGCAAAACAGCTTGAGTTTCTGGGTCGCCAAAGCGAGCATTAAATTCCAACACAGATAATTCCTCTTTGTTGATGACCATTAACCCGGCGTAGATTACCCCTTTGTAGGTTGCTCCTTCACTAGCCATCGCTTTTACTGCCGGCAACAAAATAGTATTGGTAGCCTTTTCTATTAGTTCAGCAGGGAAAAATCCTGGCGGGCTGTAGCTTCCCATACCACCGGTATTAGGTCCTTGGTCATTGTCCCAGATTTTCTTGTAGTCACAGGCTGGAACCATGGGTGAAATTGTTTTACCATCAGTGAAAGCTATCAGGCTTACCTCTTTGCCAGTGATATATTCGTCAATTATCACTTTATTCCCAGCAGAACCAAAGATTTTTGCCTCCATAATGTCGCTAAGCGCTTTGTTAGCTTCGGGCAGGGAGTTAGCTATAATTATCCCCTTACCAGCAGCCAATCCATCTGCCTTGATGACAATGGGCGGCTGTTGTCTCTTAAGATATTCGCAAGCCTCGGGATAAGAGTAGAAGACCTTCCCTTTGGGACAGGGAATGCCGTATTTCTCCATCAAATTTCTAGCGAAAACTTTGCTTGACTCTAGTTGGGCTGCTGCTTTGGTGGGGCCAAAAACGGGGATATTTAAGTTATCAAAATAATCCACTATACCTAAAGCCAATGGCATTTCAGGACCAACGACAGCTAAATCAATGTTTCTATCCTTAGCTGCTTTTCCCAAGGCTTCTATATCTGTGGGCTTAATATTCAAATTTTCCGCTATGAGTGCTGTGCCAGCATTGCCCGGGGCGACGAAAGCTTTTTCCACCTTGGGACTTTGGACAATCTTCCACACCAAGGTGTGTTCCCTCCCCCCACCACCAATAACCAGTATCTTCAGAATTCACCCCCCTATGTGTCAATCTTCAGGGTATAGCCGTATCCCGTCCTGTATATCTTGAAAGTCGCCTTGCTCGAGTGGTGTAACTGTTGCCTTGATAGTTCCAAATTCATAATACTTGTTCGGATCAACCATGATATTCTCGAAGGGTATCCTTATATATTCACCAAACATCTCGCTTATTCTCATGGAATGATCTACCGTAACTTGCTGCTGATAAACGAGCTCCATCTTTTCGTGGTCAAAGGTATCCCATATATCTGTGTAGCCATATAGCTCGATGGCCACTGTAACGGGTATATCCCGAAATGTGATGTGCTCACTTTTAGAGTCGTAGAACATAATATCAAGGGCAATACCATCTTTCTGAGGATCAGGGTCATCGCTGTAACCTGACGCTAATATTTTAATGTAAGCTAAATCCTCAATAACCTTCGTAGGGGACGGAGCAGGTGGAGGAGCCCCTGGTGGTGCAGTTATTGTCTCTGGTGGGGCACATCCTGTTAATAATAACACACAGACTAGGGCGACTACCGCAGCACTAACTAATGCTTGGATAAGAGATTTCGTAAACATCTTCAAACCTCCTCCCCATTTAGCAGGTCTATCCACCAAGAGTAGACAACCTCAGTGGCACCATCATCAAAAAGCACTTGATATTGAGAGTATTTTGGTATATATGCGACAATTGTGCCTTTCCTACTTGTAAATGATGCCTTTTTGCCATTTCCGATTACCCTGTCTCCTATTTTGAACTTCCTCCTACCCATAAGAGCCTCTCTTTGGTCTATTTCTCTACTCCCATCCTATGGTTTTGAGGGAGGCTTGGAGCTAATCTCGTATCTATCGCTTCCTTTTTTTTATGCTTGCCTCTATTCCTTTTCACTCCTTTTAATTTAGGTCTGTTCGCCATTCTTACAAAATCTGTCTCTTGAATTTCTCAGCCTGAACAGGGTCAAGATTTTGAATCAATTTAACTAACTCGGCAACATGTTCTTTCTCATCTTCAATAATATGCTCCAAGGTAGTCACAGCCTCTTCATTTTCCAAGCTCTCTATATGTTCCTGATACTGGTTTATAGCTTGCAGTTCGCCTATCAAATCCTCGCGAAGCATCTCCAAATCCTCTTCTAAAGTCAGTTGCTCTTCTTCTCTCTCTTCAAAGGGGCAATTCATCTTTTTCTCCTCCTTTTTAATCTTATTTTATTCCCACTCGTAAGCGTTCAGCCACCCTGTGTCACCCTGAGCCCTTCGCTTCCTGTCATTCTGAAGGAAGTGAAGAATCTCATGGCGCTCAGGACAGGCTCCGCGAAGGGTCTCTAAGATTCTTCGGTCACCACGCTCTCTCAGAATGACACTAAAGTGAACGGTTACTCCCATTCTATGGTTGCCGGTGGCTTGCTGGTAACATCATAAACTACTCTATTGACATTAGGCACTTCATTAACTATGCGGTCTGATATTCTGGCCAGGAGGTCATAAGGCAACCTTGCCCAATCAGCAGTCATGGCATCCTCACTATTTATTGCCCTAACTGCTATTAGATAGCCGTAGGTTCTATGATCGCCCATCACGCCAACGCTTTTGACACCAGTAAGCACAGCAAAACTCTGCCATAGCTGACGATAAAGTTTAGCCTTTTTGATCTCGTTCATCACAATCCAATCAGCGGCACGAAGTATCTCCAACCGTTCTTTGGTCACTTCGCCAATGATACGGATAGCTAACCCCGGTCCCGGGAATGGTTGCCGCCAAATCATGTCTTCGGGTAGGCCTAAAGCTAGTCCTACCTCTCGAACTTCGTCCTTAAACAGATACCTCAATGGCTCAATAAGGTTAAACTTCATTTTAGCTGGCAAGCCACCAACGTTGTGATGACTTTTTATTTTGGTTGAGGCTTTGGTTTCGATAGCAGTGCTGCTTTCGATCACGTCGGGGTAGAGAGTTCCTTGAGCCAGAAAATCAAACAGGCCCAGTTTAGCTGCTTCCTCCTCAAAAACTCGGATAAATTCCTCCCCTATCAGGTGTCGCTTCATCTCCGGATCAATTACCCCGCGAAGTCGCTCCAGAAATCTTTCGCTGGCATCTACATGAACCATATCCATTTTGAGATTGCGCTGGAAAGTATTAAGCACTCTCTCTGGCTCTTCACGACGTAGCAAGCCAGTATTGATAAATAAACAAGTCAAATTATCACCAATAGAGCGGTGAACAAGAGTTGCAGTAACTGCTGAATCAACACCACCAGAAAGGGCACAGATAACTCTGCTACTTCCTACTTGTTTCTTAATCTTATCTATGCTCTCAGCTATGAATCTAGTAGGGGTCCAATTGCCTTGACAGCCACATATTCGATAGACAAAGTTCTGGAATATGCTTTTCCCTTGTGGTGTGTGAGCCACTTCAGGATGAAATTGGAGCCCAAAAATACCCTTATCACTGCCCATAACGGCGATAGGGGAATTTTCAGTATAAGCCAAGGCCTTAAAGCCAGGAGGCATCTCTAATATTTGGTCACCATGGCTCATCCACACAGGGAGGGATGTAGGGAGACCAGCAAAAAGAGGGCAATCCTCAGCACTTACATGTAGGATAGCATAACCATATTCATGCTTTTCTGCCAGAGATACTTGGCCACCTAGCTGATAGGCAATAGCCTGCGTGCCATAGCAAATGCCCATTACTGGAAGATGGCTCTCATAAATATAGGTCGGAGCTAAAGGAGCCCCAAGAACATAGACACTACCAGGGCCCCCGGAAAGGATAAAACCTTTTGGGTTAAGGATAGCTATTTTCTCCCAGGGGGTATCATAGGGCACAAGCTCGCAGTAGACATGGCATTCTCGCACTCGCCTGACAATGAGCATACTGTATTGAGAGCCAAAATCAATCACTACTATGGTTTCTTTTTCACCCGGCGGCAGCACCTTAAACTCAAATGTTGGTTGCTCACCACGCAACTCTTTAGCGATCTTTAAGTAAGTAGAGACTTCGATGTCATCGCTAGCGGAGACCCGGTGGCTTTGCAGTTCGTTTTCCATTTCAGAGTTACACTGATAATGTTATGCTAGCTTATCACTGTGCTATACTAACGTCAAGGCGATGAATGCAGGTATTCGTTGTCACCCTGAATGAAGTGAAGGGGCTCTAGATTTTTTGCTGAGCCTGCCCTGAGCGCAATGAGATTCTTCGGTCGCGGACTTTATCCTGAGCTGTATCAGATTCTTCGCTACGCTCAGAATGACAGGGAGTGAAGGATTCAGAATGACAGGAAGCGAAAGGCGCAAGGCCTACACGTAAGGTTGGTAAATACTCTCATGAATGCTTTGCCAGAACAGGTGAGGAAAGCAGTTCAAATACTTAAAAAGGGTGGGATAATTGCTTTTCCTACTGATACAGTTTACGGGTTAGGAGCTGATGCCTTCAACCGTAAGGCTGTAGAGAGAATTTACGCAGTAAAAAAACGCCCCAGGCATTTGCCCTTTCCCTTGCTCCTTGCTGATATATCTCAAATAAGCACCGTAGCTGAGCAGATACCTGAGCTTGCTTGGTTCCTAGCACGATACTTTTGGCCTGGAGGCTTAACTTTGCTTCTGCCTAAAGCAGCTTCGTTGCCTAGTTATCTTACTAGCCAATCTACTATAGCAGTGCGTGTCCCTAACCATCCCATTCCTCTAGCCCTTATCCAAAGCTTGGGAAACCCAATAATTGGGACTAGCGCCAATATCAGTGGCAAGCCAAGCATTTTGATTGCTGATGAGGTTGAGCAACAGTTAGGAGATAAAGTTGACCTTATCATTGATGGTGGCAAGTGCCTTGGTGGCAGTGAATCAACTATAGTAGATGTCACAGGCGAAGTGCCTACGATTTTGCGTCACGGTATTATATCCACACATGAAATTGATAAAGCCTATAAAGAATATTGTGAGGTAAAAAGTCATGCGTATTGCTCTAGGTTGTGACCATCGCGGCTTCAGAATAAAACAGGCGATTATGGAATTTCTGCCAAAGCTAAATCATGACTGTCATGATTTTGGCTGCTATAACATTGAGTCGGTAGACTATCCCGATATTGCTCAAAAAGTAGGCGAAGCAGTGACTTCGGGTGACTTTGACCAAGGCATTTTAATATGCAGCACTGGCATAGGCATGAGCATGGCAGCTAACAAAATAAAGGGCATAAGAGCAGCTTTATGCCATGACACCTTTACGGCACAACGAGCCCGTCAACACAATGATGCCAATATCCTGTGCCTCGGAGCTGAGAATATAGATGTTGATTTAGCTTTGGAAATTGTTAGAACCTACCTATCCACCAATTTTGAAGGCGGCAGGCATATCCTGAGATTAAATAAAATAAAGTCTTTGGAAACAGATTGACCCTGCTAGTTATTTGTGGTAGTTTCCACTTTTTAAGTTAAAGGAGAAGCTGATGAGAAGCGACGTTGTCAAGAAAGGTATCGAGCGGTCCCCTCATAGGTCGTTACTTCATGCTGTAGGTTGCTCTCCAGACGATTGGGATAAACCTTTTATTGGGGTGATTAATAGCTTCAGTGAAGTTGTCCCTGGGCATATTCATTTGCAGTCTATTGCCCGGGCAGTAAAGGAGGGAATCCGCAGTCGAGGAGGAGTGCCTTTTGAAGTTAATACTATAGTTGTTTGTGATGGTATTGCCATGAATCACCCGGGAATGAAGTATAGTCTGCCCAGCCGAGAACTTATTGCTGACTCTGTTGAGATTTTGGCTGAGGCTCATGCTTTTGATGGCTTAGTTTTTATCCCCAATTGTGACAAGGTAATACCAGGAATGTTGATGGCTGCGGTAAGACTTAACTTGCCTTGCGTATTTGTAAGTGGTGGCCCTATGATGGCGGGAAAGTTTTATCAGGGTAATCAAGCGAAGTCAGTCGACCTTAGCTCAGTTTTCCAAGCGGTGGGCGAGACTATCAGGGGAAACATGTCTGAAACTGAGCTGGCGGAATTAGAGAGGGTTGCTTGTCCTGGCTGTGGTAGCTGTGCTGGCATGTTTACCGCTAATACTATGAATTGCCTTACTGAAGCTTTGGGTATGGCCTTACCTGGTAATGGGACAATACCGGCGGTACAAGCACGGCGAACCCAATTAGCCTATAAAGCCGGGCAGCAAGTTATGGATGTATTGGCTAAGGATATTCGGCCTAAAGACATCATTACCAGAGATTCCATCTACAATGCCTTCGCTGTAGATATGGCCTTGGGTGGCAGCACTAATTCTACATTGCACCTTATGGCTATAGCTCATGAGGCAGGAATTGATTTCCCTTTGTCTTTGGTAAGTGAAATTAGCCAGCGTATTCCCCATATATGTAAATTAAGCCCGGCAAGCGATTATCACATTGAAGATTTAGACTTAGCTGGTGGCATTCCAGCAGTGATGCTGGAGATATGCCAATTGCTAAATCTTGAAGCACAGACAGTGTTAGGAAAACCAGTGGGCGAGACAATAAAGGAAGCTAAAGTTAAGAATAGAGAGGTAATTCGTAGTCTATCTAATCCCTATAGCATTACCGGTGGTATTGGTATATTATTTGGCAATCTAGCGCCTGAAGGTGCAGTGGTGAAAAGCGCTGCAGTAGCTCCCGAGATGCTGGTCCATCAGGGCCCAGCACGGGTCTTCGATAGTGAAGAAGCAGCTACTACAGCAATAATGAAAGGGGAATTCAAATCTGGGGAGGTAATTATTATTCGCTATGAGGGACCAAAAGGGGGACCTGGGATGCGTGAAATGCTGACGCCAACTTCTCTGCTCAGTGGCATGGGTATGGATGGTAAGGTAGCTCTGATTACCGACGGTCGCTTCTCTGGAGCAACAAGGGGTGCCGCCATCGGCCATGTTTCACCAGAGGCAGCAGCGGGAGGTCCTGTAGCTGCTGTGAAAGGCGGCGATATTGTTAAAATAGATATACCTAACCATAAATTAGAGGTAGAATTACCTCAAAGGGAGATAGAGCAGCGATTAAACTTATTGCCTCCCTTTGAACCAAAGGCTAAAACTGGCTATCTTAAACGCTATGCTGATAAGGTGACCTCAGCCAGCACCGGAGCGGTGTTTGCTGACTAAGAGGAGCTATTATGAAGAAGACTGGCGCTCAGATTTTGTGTGAAAGCTTAATTAAAGAGGGAGTAGAAGTTATTTTTGGTATCCTTGGCGGAGCTGTTTTGCCCATATATGATACCTTTCCTCAATATCCTCAACTTCGGCATATACTGGTTCGCCATGAGCAAGGGGCAGCCCATGCTGCTGATGGTTATGCTCGCGCTACCCATAAAGCAGGTGTATGTATAGCTACTTCAGGCCCGGGAGCTACTAATTTGGTAACTGGTATTGCCAATGCTTTTATGGACTCCTCTCCTATGGTAGCTATAACTGGCCAGGTAGCCAGGCCCTTTATTGGCAAGGATGCCTTCCAAGAGGCAGATATTACCGGCATTACACTCCCCATCACCAAGCATAATTATTTTGTTTCTGATGCCATCGAACTAGCAAGGACAGTTAAGGAGGCTTTTTATATTGCTCAGACAGGGAGGCCAGGCCCCGTGCTTATTGATATACCAAAAGATGTGCAGCAAGAGGAAGTAGAATTTGTTTATCCTGAGAAAGTTGATTTGCCAGGCTACAAGTTTATCTCCCGAGGCCATTCAGTTCAGGTTAAAAGGGCAGCAGGGCTCATTAATGAAGCCGAAAGACCCCTTATTGTTGCCGGCAGAGGAATAATTATTTCCCAGGCTTATGATGAGCTCAAGGAATTAGCTGAGAAGGCACAAATACCAGTGGTTAATACGCTCCTTGGCCTTGGTTCTTTCCCCCAAAACCATGTTCTTAGCCTCGGCATGATGGGGATACATGGTATGACTTATGCCAACATGGCAGTGCAGAATGCTGACCTTATCATCGCCATTGGCATGAGATTTGATGATCGGGCTACGGCAAATACCAGCGGTTTTGCTCCTAATGCCCATATTGTTCATATTGATATTGACCCGGCAGAGATAGGAAAGAATGTGAGGGTAGATGTGCCCATAGTTGGTGATGTTAAAAATGTATTGAAAGCCATGAATAAGGAAATTGACTTCAGAGACCATTTGGATTGGCTCTCTCAGCTAGATCAATGGAGGTATGAGCATCCATCGCCGGATATTAGGCGGAATGACGAGCTTTTACCTCAATATGTTATTCGCCAGATCTATGAAGCCACCCAAGGAAATGCCATTGTAGTTACTGGGATAGGGCAGAATCAAATGTGGGCCGCACAACACTTCGTTTATACTAAGCCTGACAGCCTTATTTCCTCAGGCGGCCTAGGCACTATGGGATTTGAGCTTCCAGCCGCTATAGGGGCTAAAGTGGGGTGCCCTGGGGAGATGGTGTGGTGCATCGCCGGCGATGGTGGCTTTCAGATGACTATTCAAGAATTAGCTACCATAACGCAGGAGAAAATTGCTATAAAAATAGCGATTATTAATAATGGCTATTTGGGGATGGTAAGACAGTGGCAGGAGTTATTTTATGAGCGTCGCTATGTTGATACAAAACTCTGGAACCCGGATTTTGTTAAGATTGCCGAAGCCTACGATATCCCTGGAATAAGAGTAAAACGCCTGGAGGAGGTAATTCCAGCTATACAGAAAGCGATGGATTACCCTGGGGCTTTTCTTATCGACTTTGTTGTTGAGCCAGAGGAAAATGTCTATCCTATGGTACCGCTTGGGGGAAGTTTATCCGAAACTTTAGAATTGCCAAAGGCAGAAATAGTAAGCAGCTACGGCAATATCTCATAAAAGGAGTAAATTGTCTGATACGAAACATACCCTAGTAGCTTTAGTAGAAGATAAGCCAGGTGTGTTGAATAGGGTAGCTAGCCTTTTTCGCCGCCGAGCCTTTAATATACAGAGCCTTGCTGTAGGACATAGTGAACAGCCTGGATTATCTCGCATGACTGTTGTTGTCAGTGGTGATTCTGCAGTGGTGGAACAAGTTAGGAAGCAATTAGACAAACTAATCAATGTGATTAAAGTGACTGACATAACCGAAGGAGATATAGTAGCCAGGGAGTTAGCCTTAATCAAAGTCAATGCTACTGCTGCAACAAGAAGCGAGATTATACAGATCGTGGATATTTTTAGAGCCAATATAGTTGATGTTGCCTCGGATTCACTAACAGTGGAAGTCACCGGCGACGAGGATAAAGTAGAGTCGCTATTTGAACTTCTCCGTAGTTTTGGTATTAAAGAGGTCACCAGAACAGGAAGGGTTGCTCTAACTCGTGGAGGCAACCCAGTGAAAATCCGAAGCAATATAGAAAATTAAAAATCAAAGGTCAAAATGACAATTCAAAGTGCAAACTTTTTAACTTTTGCTCTGTCATTTTGCATTTTTATTTTTGCCTTTTGCATTCCAAATGATTTGTTTAGAGTTTAGATATTAGAATTTTAAGGAGGAAGATATGGCTAAAATTTACTATGACAAGGATTCCAACCTGGACTTAATCAAAGGGAAAACGATTGGCATTATCGGCTATGGTAGTCAGGGGCATGCCCAGGCCCAGAATCTGAGGGACAGTGGCTGCCAAGTTATTGTTGCTGAAGCCTTAGATAGCGCAGGCTGGAAAGCAGCAGAAAGCGCTGGTTTTAAGGTAACCAACGCCGCTGAAGTAACAAAGCAGGCCGGTATCATTGTTATGCTTGTTCCGGATAATTTACATCCACTAATCTACCATGAGTCAATCGAGAAGGAACTATCTAAAGGCAAAACCTTAATGTTCGCTCACGGCTTTAACATTCACTATTCACAAATTGTACCGCCTTCTAGCATTGACGTTAGCATGATAGCCCCTAAATGTCCGGGGCATATATTACGGCGACTTTATACCGAAGGTTTAGGACCTCCGGCTTTAATTGCTATTCATCAAGATGTTTCAGGTAAAGCAAAGGATATTGCTCTGGCTTATGCCAAGGGTATCGGCTGCACCAGGGCTGGGGTTCTGGAAACAACTTTTGCCGAAGAGACTGAAACTGACCTTTTTGGTGAGCAAACAGTGCTCTGTGGTGGAGTATCCTCCTTGGTCAAGGCTGGTTTCGAGACTTTGGTAGAAGCTGGCTACCAGCCTGAGATCGCTTACTTTGAGTGTTTCCATGAGCTGAAGCTTATTGTTGACCTTATGTATCAAGGTGGCTTGACTTATATGCGCTACTCGGTAAGCGACACCGCAGAGTATGGCGATTATACTCGAGGGCCGCGAGTTATTGATGACTTGGTCAAAGAGGAAATGGAGCAAATCTTGGCAGAGATTCAAGATGGCAGCTTTGCTCGAGAGTGGATTTTGGAAAACCAGGCTGGTCGCCCCAGCTTCAATGCCATGAAAAGAAAGGAAGCCGAGCATCCTATTGAAATTATAGGCAAAGAACTGAGGGATATGATGCCCTGGCTGAGGGGGTGACCGGAGAAGTAGCCATGAGCAACAGCAGAAACGAAATGGAAGAGGTTCGGAAGCGATTAAGCGCAGTAGAAAACGCTGTTGCTGAATTGCAGGTTGGAACCTTATTCCTTGCGAGGAGAGTGGGCGAGCAATTATGCAGGACATCGTATGAAGCCTTCCTACCTTGGCAGAAGGGTGAACAGCGGACAGCATATGAGGAATTTTGGAAGAAGAAATTGAAGTCTCTAGCCGCAGAGCTGGGAGCTTCAAAGACAGTTTTGGACGTGTTTCAAAAAGTAATTGATTTTAGGGAGGAGCTCATTGCTTATCTTAAAGCGACAAAGGTAGACACTGCCGACAAGGCTATGGAGGTTGCTCACTCCTTTATTAAAAAGTATAGCCCTGTCGCCTTACCCATGAAGGCAGTTAAGGAAGGCGATGTCTGGTTGGTAGATGTAGATGTTGGAGCATTTGTTGCTAAGATAGCCAAGGTTAAGGTAGATGCTACGACAGGTGATATTCTGAGTTACGAAATACCACAAAAATGAACCAAATAGAAACAGCACAAAGATATAAGAGTCAAAGCATTCACTATTTAGAGAATGTTTATAGTTCTCTTGATGCCGGTGATGCCGAGAAAGCGGGTGAGTTTCTCTGGGGAAGCATGGCTGAGGCACTAAAGGCAGTAGCAGCAAGCGAGGGCAGGGAGCTTAAAGCTCACTGGGAAATTGGGGATTATGCTCGGGAGTTGGCCAAGAAACGTGAAGATAAAAGTATTTGGTATGCTTACACGGATGCCAGCTACTTTCATCATGGTTTCTACGAAGCTGGGCTAACTATAGATGATGTTCGTCTCAGACTTGATGGAGTAAGGGAAACAATTAGGAAACTTCTTGAGCCTGTTTTGGAATAGGAGTCAGGTTAAATATGGACAAAGTAATTATCTTTGACACCACTTTGCGAGATGGGGAACAAGCAGCAGGGGCAAGTCTAAATGCTCAGGAAAAACTAGAAATAGCTAAGCAATTGGATAGGCTTGGCGTTGATGTTATTGAAGCTGGTTTTCCTATTAGCTCGCCTGGCGATTTTGAAGCTGTTCAATTTATCAGCAGAGAAGTTCAGCGTCCCATAATTTGTGCTTTATCCCATGCCAATGCTGTGGCTGTGGATAGAGCTTGGCAGGCAATTAAGGAGGCAGCTCACCCCAGAATCCATGTTTTCCTCTCTGCCTCGGATATCCACCTTCTCTACCAGCTTAATAAAAGCCGAGAGGAAATTCTGGAGCTGGCTCAGAAAATGGTGGCTCGAGCTAAGAGTTATGTTGACGATGTTGAGTTCTCACCTATGGACGCTAGTCGCACTGAGCCCAGTTATCTCTATCATATCTTAGAAGCTGCGATTGATGCTGGGGCAACTACAGTAAACATACCTGATACTGTAGGCTATGCTACACCAGAAGAATTTGGCAGCTTGATCCAAGGCATTCTAGTTAAGGTGCCCAATATCTATAAAGTCATAATAAGCATTCATTGCCATAATGATTTAGGATTAGCGGTAGCTAACAGCCTTGAGGCAATACGCAATGGTGCCCGGCAGGTTGAATGCACTATCAATGGCATCGGAGAACGTGCTGGTAACGCCTCTCTGGAAGAGATCGTAATGGCGCTAAAGACCCGCCAGGATTCCTTTAATCTCACTACCAATATTGACACTACCCAGATATACAAGACGAGTCGTCTTGTGAGTGAACTTACTGGCTTCTCTATTCAAGCCAATAAAGCTATTGTTGGGGCGAATGCCTTTCGCCATCAATCAGGTATCCATCAGGATGGTTTAATAAAGAAAGCCATAACTTATGAAATTATGAATCCAAAGTCGGTTGGTATACCGGCAAGCAGCCTGGTATTAAGTAAATTGAGCGGTAAACATGCTTTCAAGGAGAGGTTAATAGAACTTGGCTACACTCTAAGTGAAGAGGCTCTGAGCCGCGCATTTCAGAGCTTCAAAGGGCTAGCTGATAAGAAAAAAGAGGTCACTGATCGTGATATCGAATCCTTGGTAGCTGAAGAACTTCGCGCTGCCACCGAAGTATACCACCTCGACCATGTCGAGGTTTCTTGTGGTGACCATAGCCTTCCTACAGCTACAGTGAGGCTCATTGGACCTGACGGACAAAGCCTGGCTGATGCCGCCTTAGGCACTGGACCAGTGGACGCTGTCTACAAAGCTATTAACCGTATAGTGGGCATACCTAACAAGCTTACAGAATTTACTATTAAATCGATTACCGAAGGCATTGATGCTATTGGAGAAGTATTAATAAGAATTGAGAGCGAGGGCATCACTTATACTGGCCGAGGCGCCTCTACCGATATCATCGTGGCCAGTGCCAAGGCGTATATGAATGCCCTGAACCGACTTTTAGCTAAGAAAGCAGCTGAGAAAGGAAAACCTTAGTTGAGCCCATGGCTGGAAATGATATTGCGCCTGTTTTTAGTTGCTGCTCTAGGAGCAGGCATTGGTTATCAACGTGAGCGAGCTGGTAAAGTAGCAGGGCTGCGCACTCACATTTGGATTGCCCTAGGGGCAGCCCTTTTCACTGTAGTTTCCATTTTTGGCTTCATTGGTGCTGGCGTTATCTTTCGTGGCTAGGAGTGAAAAATTTGACTTTAGCTGAGAAGATTTTAGCCGCTCATAGTGGCAAGAAGGAAGTCAGCCCTGGCGAGTTTATAAATGTCAGAGTTGATTTAGTCTTAGCCAATGATATAACTGCCCCCTTAGCCATAAAGGAATTCCAACGGCTTGGAGTGTCGAAGGTGTTTGACCCTGCAAAGGTAGTCATGGTTCCCGATCATTTTTGTCCCAATAAAGATATATCATCTGCGGAACAGGCAAAGCTGATGCGTGAGTTCGCTAAGGAACAAGGATTGCTTTACTTCGAAGTAGGTCGAATGGGGATTGAGCATGTGCTCTTGCCTGAGCAAGGCTTGGTCTTGCCTGGGCAAGTCATTGTTGGCGCTGATTCCCATACTTGCACTTATGGTGCCCTGGGAGCTTTTGCCACGGGCATGGGTTCAACTGATATTGCTGTGGCTATGGCTACCGGTGAAATATGGATGAAGGTGCCACAAACGATTAAGTTTATTTACCATGGGAAGCTGCCCAAATGGGTTAGTGGTAAAGATCTTATCCTCTATACCATCGGAGATATCGGTGTGGATGGAGCGCTTTACGCGGTTATGGAGTTTAGCGGTGAAGCAGTTGATGAGCTATCAATGGATGGACGCTTTACTATGGCAAATATGGCCATTGAAGCTGGAGCTAAAGCTGGCATTTTTTGTGTAGATGATAAGGCCGAGGAATATATTAAACAGCATTCTCACCAATGTCATTCTGAGTTCCCCTTTTGTCATTCTGAGCCCTTCGCTTTCTGTCATTCTGAGGGAGCAGAGCGACCGAAGAATCTCCTCTTCGGTTCCTTCCTATCGTCAGGATTCAGAGCTTCGGCTCACCAAGAGACCCTTCGCTTTTGTCATTCTGAGCGTAGCGAAGAAACTCACGCCGCTCAGGGCAGGCTCCGCGAAGAATCTCAGTCAAGTGAGGCTGCTAAATACGCCAAAATAATAGAATACGACGTATCCAAAATTGAGCCCCAGGTAGCCTTTCCTCATCTTCCCTCCAATGTTAAACCTATAAATCAGGTGGGTGACATAAAACTAGATCAGGTGGTTATTGGCAGTTGCACCAATGGTCGCCTTGATGATTTGAGAGTAGCGGCTAAACTCCTCAAAGGAAGGCAAATACATCCAGAAATTAGATGTATCATTATTCCAGGCTCACAGAAGGTTTATCTTGATGCTTTGAGAGAGGGGCTAATAGAAACTTTTATAGAAGCTGGGGCTGTAGTAAGCACTCCTACTTGTGGGCCTTGTCTTGGTGGACACATGGGAGTTTTAGCCGCTGGCGAGCGCTGCCTCTCCACTACTAATAGAAATTTTGTCGGCAGGATGGGAAGCCCTGGGGCTGGAGTCTATTTATCCAGCCCGGCAGTAGCTGCCGCCAGCGCTATTTTGGGGAGGATTGGCAGCCCGGAGGAAACCCTCCAAAGGAGGTGATGATACTTGCGTGAACAAGAGTTTTAATGAATTGGTAGCAACGATGCCAGGATTGCTTCAAAGTCTGCAATCTCAGCCTTTTCGAACGCGGAAGAATCTTGTTGGCATCCCCAAGCAGGGTGTCTATGTATTTTACGAGAATGATAAAGCTCTCTATGTGGGGCGATCTAATCGACTCAAGAAACGGCTTCAAGAACATGGCAGGTTGAGCTCAACACACAATAGCGCCCCATTTGCCTTCAATCTGGCCAAGGAAAAGATGCAGCGTGCTAAAGAGATCCCTCCTTACGTTAGGCGCAAAGAATTGGAGCACGCCCCAGGTTTCGATTACGCCTTTTTTGAAGCAAAGAACCGCGTTGCTGAAATGAAAATACGCGTTATGCAAATTGATGACCAAGTTACGCAGGCACTCTTTGAGATCTATGCAGCTTTGGCATTGAATACTCCTTACAATGATTTTAGTACCCATTAGCTTAGAGGAGATTGTTTAGATGAAGCTAAAAGGTAAAGTTCACAAATTCGGCGCTAACGTTGATACCGACGTTATTATTCCAGCGCGCTACCTCAATGTTTCTGAACCTGGGGAACTAGCCAAGCAATGTATGGAGGATATTGCCCCCGAATTTATCACCAAAGTAAGGCCCGGAGATATTATAGTGGCCACCGCTAATTTTGGCTATGGTTCATCTCGGGAGCATGCTCCTTTAGCTATTAAAGCATGCGGCATTTCTTGTGTTATCGCCCAAAGCTTCGCTCGCATTTTCTTCCGTAATGCCATCAATATTGGCTTGCCTCTTCTGGAATGTGCTGAAGCAGCAAATGAAATAGAAGATGGCGATATACTAGAAGTAGATTTGTCGAGTTGGGAAATCAAGAACATTTCCAAGCATAAGACATTTATGGCTAATCCTTACCCTGAATTTATGATGGGGATCATTAATGCTGGTGGATTGATTGAATATACTAAAAGGCGATTACAAGGTGTTTAATTGCCACCCTGAGCGAGATTCTTCGGTCGCTGTCCCTTCGCTTTGCTCAAGGGCTTCGGCTGACCCCTCAGAATGACAGAGAGCGAAGGGCTCGGAATGACAAGTGACGGTTTAAAATGATACACAACGTAAGGTGAGAAGTAAATAGAATGGAATTTGATATCGCGGTTTTACCTGGCGATGGCATTGGTCCTGAGGTTGTAGCTGAGGCAACGAAAGTTTTGCGGGCTGTAGGTGAAAAGTTCGGACATAGATTTCATTTACACCAAGGCTTGGTAGGTGGCTGCGCCATAGATGCTGAAGGTACAGCTCTCAGCCAGGAAACGTTAGATATGTGCAAACAATGTGATGCTGTACTATTGGGGGCAGTTGGCGGACCGAGGTGGGATGATCCTCAAGCCAAAGTCCACCCCGAAGATGGGCTTTTAGCTCTAAGAAAGGAGTTAGGGCTATTTGCCAATTTGCGTCCGGTAAAGGTTCTACCTATGCTGGTTAATTCTACATCTCTCAAGCCAGAGATAGTTGAAGGAGTTGATTTACTTTTTGTTAGAGAGCTCACCGGCGGACTTTACTTTGGCCAACCCAAAAAACAATGGCGAACTTCGGAAGGAAGGCAGGCTGTTGATACCATGGCTTATTCTGAAGCAGAGATTGAGCGTATCTTGAGGGTTGGTTTCGAATTAGCCCGCACCCGAACCAAAAAACTAATCTCAGTTGATAAAGCCAATGTTCTTCAATCATCGAGATTATGGAGGCAAATTGCCATAGAAATTTCCGCTGATTATCCCGATGTTGAGCTACAGCATATGCTAGTAGATGCGTGTGCCATGCGACTTATCCGACATCCTGCTGATTTAGATGTTTTGGTCACCGAAAACACATTCGGAGATATTCTCACTGATGAGGCTTCAATGCTTGCTGGCTCCATGGGCATGCTATCTTCAGCTAGTTTAGCTGGAATTCCTAAAGGGAAGACCTTTGGTATGTATGAGCCAATCCATGGCAGCGCTCCAAGCCGGGCAGGACAAAATCTAGTTAACCCTATTGCTACCATTTCAAGTGTAGCTATGATGTTTCGCTATTCCTTTGAGTTGGAAACCGAAGCTCAAGCAATAGAAAATGCTGTTTTGGCTACCTTAGAGCAGGGCTACCGAACTTACGATATAATGAGCGAAGGAAAAACTAGAGTGGGGACAAAGGAAATGGGAGATTTAATTGCCCAGAGGATAAAGTGACGCAAATCCAGCTTTATGACACAACCTTAAGAGACGGCGCTCAGCAGGAAGGGATTTCCTTCTCTATTGAAGACAAGCTGAAGATTGCCCAAAAATTAGACGAGCTTGGCATCGATTTCATCGAAGGTGGTTGGCCAGGCTCTAACCCCAAGGATACTGAATTCTTTACCAAGGCGCAAAATTTGAGCTTGGGCCATTCAACTTTAGTTGCCTTTGGCAGCACCAGGCGCTCCCATTGTAAAGTAGATGAAGATGTCAATCTCCAGGCTCTATTAGAGGCTAAAACGAAGGTGGTAACTCTTGTAGGAAAAGCCTGGGATAAGCAAGTAATCCAAGTTCTAGAAACCACATTGGAAGAAAACCTCAGCATGATAGTAGACTCCATTAGTTACCTTAATTCAAAAGGGCTAAGGGTTTTCTTCGATGCTGAGCACTTTTTCGATGGCTATAGAACAAATCCTGAGTATAGCCTTGCTGTAATAACTGCTGCCGCTAAAGCTGGTGCAGAATGTGTGGTGCTTTGCGATACCAATGGTGGCACTTTACCTCAGCAAATAGCAGAAGGTATTAAAGTGGTGCAAAAAGTGACTCCTGTTCCCCTAGGCATTCATGCCCACAATGATGCTGAACTTGCTGTAGCTAACTCTTTAGCTGCCATTGAGGCAGGGGCCACACAAATCCAAGGAACTATTAATGGCTATGGTGAACGCTGTGGCAATGCCAATCTTTGTTCTCTCATTCCCACTCTGAAACTTAAGATGGGCATTGATTGTGTTACCCAGGAGCAGCTAAGCAAATTACGCAATCTCTCCCGTTATGTATCTGAGCTAGCTAACTTGCCTCATTACGCTCGGCTTCCTTATGTAGGTGCCAATGCCTTTACCCATAAAGGTGGAGTCCATGTTTCCGCTTTAACAAAATGGGAAGATAGTTACCAGCATATAAATCCTGAATTGGTAGGTAATCGCCCTCATGTTGTCATTTCTGAGCTAGCGGGGAAAGGGAATATTATTTACAAAGCTAAGGAGCGTAAACTGCCCATTCCCAAAGGCGGGGAAATCGAAAAGGTGCTAAAGCAAGTTAAGTCATTAGAAAAACAAGGTTTTCAATATGACAGTGCTGAAGCATCGTTTGACCTTTTACTCTACCGTGCCCAAGCAAATTATCGCCCACCTTTTGAGTTAGTTGATTTCATGGTAGTAGTGGAGAAACGCCGCCGCCCTCCTAGTAGCGGAAGGCGGGAAGAGCCATTATCAGAAGCAACTATTAAAGTGAAGGTAGATGACAGGATAGTACACACTGCCGCTGAAGGTAATGGACCGGTCAATGCACTTGACCAGGCCTTACGCAAGGCGTTGATCCAATTCTACCCCGACCTGACTGCTGTGGAGCTCACCGATTACAAGGTGCGTATACTCGAGGAAACCGCTGGCACTGCCTCTCAAGTGCGAGTCCTTATCGAATCTAGCGATGGCCAGGAACACTGGAGAACCGTAGGCAGTTCAACTAATATCATTGAGGCCAGCTGGCTAGCTTTGGCGGACAGCATAGAGTACTGGCTGATAAAACAAAGGAGGGATAAAATTTGACTATCGCTCTAACTATATTTTGGAAGTAATACAGCGAGGAATTTTTATGGAAGATAAAGCTATGTATACTACAAAGGAAGCAGCCAACTATCTTGGGGTAAGTCCGTCTACCATCTATCGTATGGAAAAAC
>Ga0209609_10000337_pt1 | contig 28231 bp, 33 predicted proteins | sample LakKivw325mmetaG_FD_184136 | JGI IMG/M metagenome (GOLD analysis project Ga0209609, IMG submission 184136) | Anoxic lake water microbial communities from Lake Kivu, Rwanda to study Microbial Dark Matter (Phase II) - Lake Kivu water 325m metaG... | ecosystem: Environmental > Aquatic > Freshwater... | reverse complement strand
CTAATGTTATAACTTTTTAATTATTTCATCCCCAGTTTTATGACTTTTTAATCAGCAGCCCTGTATCATGTTGTCGTATCCTCAGTGCAGCTAATTACAGGCATCTGGGGTAGGTTTAAAAAGGCTTTAACGATTAATTGAATTATGTGTATTAGAGCTTATCTGGTTCTTCAAACAAAGTCCGATGCGTCTCCATCAATAATCAGCGAACTTGCACGTAAACCAGGAATAGTCACTGTGGACGTACTTGAAAGCTCGCCTAATCTTATCCTTGTAGTACAGGCTGAAAAACGGCAGGAGCTGGCAGGATATATCGAACAAGCTCTTGATTCTGTAGAGTCAAATATAAAGGACCTTCGCTTTTTCATCGGCCGAGAAAATCAACTGCCGATTTTAAACCCGATTACAGTTTAGTAAATATATAGTAACTTCAAGACTGACATACTATGAGCAATACACTGGCTCTCATTCTGGCAGGAGGGTTGGGTCAGAGAATGCGCATACTTTGCAGTTCAAGGCCGAAACCCATCTTGCCCTTTGCCTGCCGCTTCAGCATTATTGATTTTACTCTCAGCAATTGCTTGCACTCTGGTATCAATAATATCGGAGTTTTAGTCGACCATCAACACCGCATTGTCACGGATTACTTAGCAGAGTGGCATCGTATCAATTATAACGGCACCGACATAAATATATTAGAACCAAAGTTTGGCTCGTATGAGGGAACCGCAGATGCCGTATATCAGAATATCAATATGTTGAAGGCATATTCGCCTGAAACCACACTGGTCTTAGCCGGCGATCACGTATATCGTATGGACTATCGCAACTTGCTCGAGTTTCACAAGCAAGTCTGCGCCGATGTAACTATCGGGGTCGTTTCCGTCCGGATGAAGCAATCGCACCGCTTCGGCATCGTTGAGGTCGATAAAAAAGAAAGAATTACCAGTTTCGTCGAAAAACCGCAGAAGGCTAGAAGTAATCTAGCCTCCATGGGCATCTACCTGTTTAATACGCAATTTTTAATCGACTGTCTTATTCAGGATAATAAGGAAACAAACTCCAGTCATGATTTTGGTCGAACTATTATCCCCGATATATTAAACCGGAATAGAATGTTCGCCTACAGGTTTAACGATTACTGGCAAGATATTGGAACTATAGAGGCATACTACGGCGCAAATATGCAGTTTATACGTATGTTACCGTCGATTAGCCTGAACGGTCACTGGCCCATTCTGACAACTGGCTATCACGTCGTGCCGCCAAAGTTAATTAATCTCTCAAACGTTAAGAACAATCTTTTAGGCGCGGGCTGCTCAATCGATGGAGAAGTTGAGAATTCCGTCCTACTCCCGGGAGTTACGGTATATAAAAATGCCACCGTCAGAAACTCCATTGTCATGAGCAATACAGTTATCGGCAGTCACAGTACTGTCGACCATACAATTTTGGACGAAGGCGTGAACCTGGGTAGATTCTGCTACGTAGGTTTCAGCGATGGGCCTTCGGAGGAACATAAAGGCATAACCGTCCTGGGTCAAGGAGTTAGCATGCCTGATTACAGTGCGGTTCAGTGCAGCTCCAGAATTGCCGCAAATAGGACGGATGTTATGTCCCTTATTAATAGTATTTCATCGATGAGGGATTATTCACAATCAAAATGACAGCATGAATTTTTTCTGCAGGGGGCAGGGCCACAAAAATAAAGGAAAGGAGGTAAAAAGATATGGCTGTTCAGAGATGGAACCCATGGAGTTCATTAACTGAAATGGAGAGGCGCATGGATGAGGCGATGAGGCCTCCCCTCAGCCTTTGGCGGCGCCCGCTTTTCTGGTGGGCACCCGGCGATGGTATGGAACTGATGCCGCCGATCGAGATGTTCGATAAAAAGGGCAAACTCGTTATCCGCGCCGAGATACCCGGTATCAAACCCGAGGATATCGATATATCGGTCGATGACAGCATGCTGACAATCAAAGGCGAAAGAAAATCTGAATCAGAAGTCAAAGAAAAGGATTATCACAGGAGCGAGATGTCGTACGGCAGTTTCTCGCGCTCGGTCGCCTTGCCGGCAAAAGTGCATCCCGATAAGGTAGACGCCAACTATGACGACGGCATTTTGGAAATAACCCTTTCCAAAATGTCTGAGCCAAAACGAAGGAAAGTCGCTGTCAAAGCGAAATCTAAGTCAAAATGAATCATCGCCCTGCCCCCGGAAGGCAAACCTGAATACTTGGAATTCAACGGGAGTTGCCCCAGACTCTGAACGGGACTTGAGACGGACTGCCACCTCTAGCGGCTGACGATTTAGAAATATATAATCTGAATATAAAATATAAAATACACAAATGGAGGTTCGAAATGGCTTACGAGGCAAAGGACTACAGCAAACTGTTGGGTATGGAGGGATTCAGCGACACCCTGCTGAATAATCATTTCATCCTGTACAAGGGCTACGTGACCAACACAAGTAAGGACATGGACATACTGGCAGCTATGTTGAAAGACGGCAAGACAGGTACTCCCGAATACGCTGAAATCAAGAGGCGCCTGGGCTGGGAATTTAACGGCATGCGGCTGCACGAATATTATTTCGAGAACCTGGGCGGTAAAAAAACGCTGGATATGAACGGCAAGCTGGCCAAGAAATTGGCTCAGGATTTCGGCAGCTATGAAGCCTGGCTGCAAGATTTTAAAGGCACGGCTACTATGCGCGGAATCGGCTGGACTGTCCTGTATCAGGATAACATGAACGGAAAACTGTTCAACCAGTGGATTAATGAACATGATGTCGGGCACCCGGCAGGATGCATCCCCGTCCTGATACTGGACGTGTTCGAGCACGCCTTTATGACCGACTACGGACTAAAGCGGGCGGATTACATCGAAGCCTTCTTCAAGAACGTCGATTGGGCCGCAGCTGAGAACCGGCTGAAATAACAGGCCAATCAATCCATCTCTCGCACGGAGTCGCCTCATAAATGCGTGGCTACCTAAAAGTCGGGTTAAGATAGCCCCGATTTGTAAATTGATGAAACTTATCATTTTCGACCTGGACCAGACGCTCGTCGACCTGATATGGGTTCATGATGCCACCGTGCGAGAGCTCTTCAAAATCTATTTTGGCGTTAACGCCAGCCTGCGTGAAATTGATTTTCCCGGCAAGAGCCTGACCGAAATTGCAGCTGAACTCGCGAAGCTGAAGGGCATAACAGAAACTGAACTCACGGAAAAAAGTAAGCAGCTTCTTGCTAGTTACGAGAAAATTTTTCGGAGAAAGATACCGGAAGCGGCTTCGAAATATGTACTCCCGGGAGCGGTACCCCTCCTTGACGAACTATCCAAAACGCGACATATGGTGGTGCTATACACCGGCGACTCGCCGGGTATTACGCAACTTGTCCTGCAGGCTACAAACCTTGAAAAATACTTTAAATTCTCTGTTTACGGTACGGAAACTAACAGCCGGCTAGAGCTGGCCAAAACAGCAATAAAAAAGGCCGAACAACTGACAGGTAGCAAATTCGAAGGCAGGAATGTCGTAATAATCGGTGATTCAGTGCGCGATGTCGAATGCGGACGGCAGCTTAACGCCCTGACTATTGCTGTTGCTACAGGTTTCCATTCAAAGGCAGAACTGATGAGCAAAAAGCCGGACTACGTACTTCAGAATCTCGAGGATCACCGGCAGATATTAAAAATAATTGAAGAACCGCATGAGAGCTACATGCCAGTTAAGACAACAGTCGGGAAAAAGATGGGAGGTAAGGTATAGTGGAAAAATATGATGTAATGGTCATAGGCTCAGGAGCTGGAATGGTCGTTCTAGAAGAAGCGCTGGCCCACGGGAAAAAAGTAGCCCTGGTAGACAAGGGGCCAACCGGCGGAACCTGCCTTAATAACGGATGCGTACCCTCTAAAATGTTAATTGTAACTGCGGATAGAATAGTGGAAGCGCAGGAGGCCAAAAAGCTTGGTGTACTTGCCGAGATAAAGAACATCGACTTTAAATTTATTATGGAACGTATGCGAAAGAATATCGGCGGTTATCGGGACCAAATGAGAAAGGGACTCGCAGAAGTCGAGGGCCTCGATTTTTATGATGGCGAAGCTCGCTTTGTTAGGGACCATATCCTGGAAGTTAACGGGATAAACATAACGGCTGACAAAATCTGCATTGCCTCGGGTTCCAGAGTTTTAATTCCTCCCATAAAAGGCCTGGACACCATCGACTATCTAACTAACGAAAGCCTGCTTCAACTTAGAGAGAAACCGGAAAGCATCATCATCATCGGCGGCGGTTATATAGCCGTAGAATACAGCCACTTCTTTACTGCCATGGGCACCAAGGTCACTATACTGGAAATGGCCAATCGACTTATCTTAAGCGAGGAGTCTTCTATATCCGAGCTGCTGAAGAAAAGATTAAGCACGAGAATGAAAATCCACACTAACGCATTAGTAGAGGAGGCTAGAAAAAAGGACGGCAAATGTGCCATCATGGCTAAAGATGCGAACACGGGTACGCGTAACGAGTTTGTTGCCGAAAAGGTACTGGTTGCGGTGGGCAGGAAGTCTAATGCCGACCTGCTAAAAGTGGAAAACACGGGAGTCGAAGTCGATTCAAGGGGATATATAAAAACAAATGAATATATGGAAACCAGCCAGAAAAATATCTATGCAGCCGGGGACGCCAATGGGCAACAGATGTTCACCCATGTGGCCAACCGGGAAGCCGCAGTCGTGGCTAACAATATCCTGCATGATGTTAAGGAGAAAATGAACTACGGCGCTGTGCCGCATGCGGTATACTCACATCCACAAATTGCCTCCGTCGGTCTAACCGAAGAGAACGCCAAAAAAGACCATAGCCTGTTGGTGGGAGTCGCCACTTACGCCCAAATTGCCAAGGGGGAAGCTATGATGGAAGAGGACAGCTTTGCCAAGGCAATCGTGGATAAAGAGACCGATAAAATATTGGGCTTTCATATCATCGGTCCTAATGCACCCGAGCTCATTCAGGAAGTCGTCGATACCATGGAATCTGGAGGCACCGTAAGCAATATCATGTCGGGCATTCACATACACCCGGCGCTCTCCGAATTAGTACAGCAGACACTGGCTAATCTGCAGGAAACGTGAGCAGGCAATTTTGTAGCAATTTGAACCATGTGAACCGCAGAACTGAGGTTAATCCGCGGACAAAATGATTTCAGCTTTTATCTTGGCCATGCCTATCTTTTTGCAGGCCCTCCAGCGCTTCTCTCCATCTATTATTAGAAAATGAAATCCCGCCGTCTCTACAATAATGGGCTCTTTTAATCCGTTGCGCCGGATATCATAGCACAGGCGAATAATAGTATCTTCCTCAAATATAAGACGCCGGTTAGGTAGAATTTTGTCTATCCTGATTTGCCGTATTTCGCGGAGCGCCATTTTATTATCCCTTATTATACTTACTAACCGAATTTGTGGCTAACGCCATAGCCGCCTTTGGGAAACCGCCATTCGATATTGAGCTTGGCGCAGCCGATGCGGCACGAACCGCATTCCAGACAGCCTTCATAATTAACGGTTATGCAGTCTTTTTCTACCCGATAAACGTTTGCCGGACACAAATACAGGCACGCCTGGTCACGACACTCATCGATACACTTCTTATTATCTATTATCCGCAGGTGGCTGACTTCATCCACCTTAAACCGGTCAAGAAAAAGCTTATCCTGCACACTGACGCTCATCTGGTTGCCCTCCATCCTTGCCACATTAATCGAATTAGCCGCGGAAATGAAATGTCTGTACGAATTTTGTCCAGTATTAATCTTTCCTTATCCTTTTTACTGACGCCATTGACGGTAATAATTTCCCTGGCGCCAAAGGAGGCCACCTCCGGCAACTTGGTAAAAATCTCCTTGTTCCGGTACAAAAACTTACTTAGCCTTCTGTATTTTTTCATGTCTTTCATAACAAAGGACTTTGCCAGCCTGTCTCCGTAACTTCTGAGTCCCGAACGTGAAAAATCACGGAGCTTAAAGGCCTCCAAAATAGATTCAGCCGCCATCTTCCCCGATGCCATAGCCAGATTGTTTCCCTCACGATGCAAGGTATTAAACAGCATGGCGGAATCTCCGGCAATAAGATAGCCATCACCATAGAGTCTCGGTATGGCGTCGTACCCGCCCTCAGCCAGCCAGTGAGCAATATACTCCATCGGTTTACCACCGGAAATCAAGGGGGCTACCATGGGGTGCTGCTTGAGATTCTCAATCAGTTCGTAAGGTTTGCGCTTGTATGTAGCAAAGTCCAACAGGTTGGCTCCGATACCCAGAGACAGAGAGCTACGGTTGGTATAAATAAACGCCACGCCGTCCATACCTTCGGTAACCTGACCGAGTATCTCGGTGGTGACGCCTTCGCTTTCCGAAACGCCGAAACGCTCATTAATAACGTCTGTAGGCAGGTTTATGATCTCCTTGACCGCCAGCGCTACCTGCTCCGGTTTCGGCTCGGGCCTAAATCCGGTGCGGGCCGCCAGCGGAGAGTTTATGCCGTCTGCCAGCAGCGTAACTTTAGCCCGAACTTCCCCATCCTCCCTCTGCGTAATGACGCCGGTAACGGCTCCAGCATTATTGTGGATAAGGTCTGTCACCACTGTTGACGGCACAATGAGTGCGCCCTTACGGCGGGCCTGGTCGGCATACCAGCAGTCGAACTTAGCCCTGCTGACGGTAAAGGCGTTGTATTTCCGCTCTCCGTCAAATGCACGATCGCGGTAGCTGACGCTAAAGCCACCTTCCTTAGCCAAATACCATAACCGTGACTCGACTACGTTCCTTTCGACAGGACAGCCCTTTTCCAAGTAGTCAGGTATTATTTGAGCCAGGTCATGGCCGTACAAAACGCCGCCGGAGACGTTTTTGGAACCGGGATGTTCCCCCCGCTCCAGTACGATAACTTTCTTACCGGCTGCAGCAAGTATGTAAGCAGCCGATATACCGGCAGGTCCTGCCCCTACGATAGCTACATCAAACGCCTCTTTCACGACTCCCCTTCTTAACTTCTCTCTTCCTGGTTCTATCCTGGATGCCTTTAATCAGCTTCGGCACAATTTTCATATAATCGCCGATTATGGCGTAGTCGGCCACTTGCATTAACGGCGCGTGCGGGTCGATGTTAATGGCTATTATCTTCTCGGAAGCCTGCATACCGACTAAATGCTGAACGGCGCCGGAAACTCCTACGCCCACGTAAATTTTCGGCGCCACCGTCCTGCCGGTTTGCCCGACCTGGCGCATATACGGAAGCAGGCCGAGTTGCACCACCGGTCGAGAACAGGCAATACTGCCGCTGAGAACCTGGGCCAGTTCCTCGAGCATCGGCAGGTACCTGCTGTCGCAGGCGCCCTTGCCCACCACTATCAGCACCGGTGCCCTGGTTATATCCACAGCGCTCAGGTCTTCCGGCGTGGGGATAAAATCGACCAGCACCGGGAGTTCACCTTCAGCAACTTCGAAGTCGACATCACGAATTTCGCCCTGGCGGGCCGTGTCCTTTTGAGGCATTTTCATGACGCCGGGCCTGACGGTACTCATCTGAGGCCGGTGGTTCCGGCAGACGATGGTGGCCATTATATTCCCGCCGAACGTAGGCCGCGTCATCATCAATAAGCGTTCCTCCACATCTATATCCAGGCCGGTGCAATCAGCGGTAAGTCCGGTTTCAAGCTGCGTAGCCACCACGCCCGATAGGTCCCTGCCCAAAGGCGTCGCCCCCAGCAGAAATACCTCCGGCCTCACCTGTTCGCATAGTTGAACCAGCGCCTTGCCGTAAGCCCGCGAGGAATAGTGTTTCAACAGCTGATGATCGACAACATAAACCGTATCGCATCCATAGGCAACAGCTTCCCCGGCTATGGAATTCACCCCAGCCCCCAGCAGAAATCCGTAGACTGAAACATCGAGTTTTGCGGCAAGTTCTCTGGCTTTGCCAACGAGCTCCCAGGATACCTGTACCGGGGCGTCGTTTTGAACTTCAATAAAAACGGCAACGCCCCTGTAATCCTCCGGTCGCCTTGCAGGCCGGCCGGCTGCAACCACGGGAATCTTTTTCTGCTTTTCAAAAATAACGGCATCTACCGGACAGACGTTGAAACATCGACCGCATCCGATGCAGATTTCAGGGTCGATTTTGGCAACATCCGCCTCCATGTGTATGGCTTCGACGGGGCATTCGCCGACACACAACTGGCAGCCGATGCACCTGTCGGGGATGATTTCGGCAACGTTCCGACCCTTGCTGTTCTTAGGCATTGCTTTCCCTTGTCCTGGAAAAAATTTCTGTCAGTAGAGTCGATTCCCTGTCGAACAGCTTATCCAGGAAATCATCTACAGCCTTCTCATTCTGTTCAGCGTTAAAAGTCATTCCACCCTTCCTCGGTTCCGGAGCCGAAATACCTCTCACCAGCGTTGGCGAACCTTTGACTCCCAGTCGCTCCGGCAGGGCTTCTATCTCCTTGGCCGCCCAAACCTTCACATCTTCCCGCAAAGACCTCACCAGTTCAGGCAGGGAAGCATAGCGAGGCGTGCTCAGCTGCAATTCAACGGTCAGCAGCGCCGGCATCTTTCCCCTGACTATTTCACTACCGGCCTCAACTTCCCGCCTGACCGTAATGTATCCGCTGTCCGGGTCAACTTCTTTAATCTCAGAGACGTAGGTAAACAGCGTGCATCCGAGCCGCGTGGCTGTGCCTGGACCTGTCTGGCCGGTATCTCCATCAATGGCCTGTTTGCCGCACATTATCAATTGTACCGGCTCGGTGCCGGCTAACCTGGCTATGGCACAGGAAAGCGTATAGCTGGTGGCAAGCGTATCTGAGCCAGCGAAAGCTCTGTCCGAAAGTAAAATGGCTTCATCGGCCCCAAGTGATAGAGCCTCACGCAGCGCTGATTCCGCCTGCGGTGGTCCCATGGACATGACAGTCACCTTTCCGCCGTGTTTTTCAATGAGCTGTACGGCGGCTTCCACAGCCACCAGATCGTACGGGTTGCAGATTGATTCCACCCCGGACCGAATCAAAGTATTGGTGTCTGGGTCAATTTTGACCTGCGCGGTATCGGGGACCTGTTTTATGCAACAAACAATATGCATCTCTATGATAAAGCTGCGAGATAAGTAAAAGATTAATCTATGTATTCGCCATAGTCAAACTCTTTTATGCCGATAAATGGGCCGTGCCACTCCTCATTGTAGCAACTCGAAATAGAAAAGTTATAAACTATATCAATGAGGTATTAAATATTCATGAAATTTTGCCATCTGACAATAGAGGCAAATTCGGTAATCGTATATAATGATATACTAGGAAACGAGCTTTTTATTAAGATAGGAGAGCTATGTCCGAGATACGACAGGACCCTACAACCAGAGAATGGGTTATCATCGCCAGAGAGAGGTCAAAAAGGCCTCACGATTTCGTCCACACGCAGGCCAAACCGGAATTGCCTTCCTTTTCGCCCACCTGTCCTTTTTGTCCCGGCAATGAGGCGATGACGCCGCCTGAGAGCTTCACCCTGCTGGATAAACAAAGTAAAAAATGGCGCATCAGGGTATTCCCTAACCACTTCCCGGCATTAACACCTGAGGGCAGCGCGGGGAGAAGAGAGCATGATGGTTTTTTCCTGGATATGTACGGTAAGGGCATACACGAAGTTATCGTGGAAACTCCGGAACACAACGCGCCGCTGGCTTTGGCCGACGAGGACCGGCTGGCAGACCTTTTACTGACCTATCAAAAAAGATATCTCGCTTTAAGCGAGATGCCGTTTCTGAAACTTATTATAATCTTCAAAAACCATGGCCCGTCGGCGGGAACGTCCCTGGAGCATCCCCACTCGCAACTCGTAGGCACACCTGTGGTACCGCGACACATCAGAATCAGGCATGAAATAGCAGTCCAGTACTACGATAATACCGGCCGCTCGCTATACTCAGACCTGGTTAACCACGAACTCCGGGTAGGTGAACGGATTGTGATGGACACAGATAAATTTGTGGTCTTTCACCCATTTGCTTCACATTCGCCCTTCGAAACCTGGATTATGCCCAAGAGTTATCGGGCCAGCTTTTGCAATGTTTCATCGGATAACATCAAGAGCCTGGCCGGCGTCCTGCACGCTACCCTGGTCAAGTTACATCGGGGACTGAATAATCCGGATTACAACTTCGTCATCGATACCACACCCATAGGCGATGAAAACAAGGACTACTACCTGTGGCACATGAGGATTATCCCACGCCTGACTGAGGTAGCCGGCTTCGAAATCGGGTCCGGCATCTATATAAACACGGCGCTTCCCGAGGAAACAGCGCAATTTATGCGGGAGTTTAAGGCCCAGTAGTACGGTGAGCCTTTGTTCTGCTACCGCGAGCGTCAGCTAAGGTAGTCGACGAACTGGCGGCTGAGTTTGGGATGGCGCAATTTAGCCAGCGCTTCCTTCTCCAGTTGCCGTATTCTCTCCCTGGTTAAGTCAAGTTCTACGCCGACCTCCTCCAGAGTCCGGCAATATCCATCTTCGAGTCCAAATCTCAACTCGATGATTCGCCGTTCACGAGCCGGCAACGACTCCAGAGTATTAATCAACTGGTCGTGCAGCAATCCTGTGGTGGCTTCTTCCGCGGGTTTAGGCACGGCGCGGTCTTCGACGAAATCGCTAAGCTGACCGCCCTCGTCGCCTATCGGTGTCTCCAGCGAGAGCGGCCTGCTGGCGTTCACCTTCTGCAGCCATTCCAGCTTCTCTGGCGAAATGTGCATCTCGGTTGCCATTTCCTTATTTGTCGGCTGTCGGCCGATTTTTTGATACAGCCTCTGGCGTGTTTGCACCAGCCGCGTCATATTATCGGCCATGTGTATGGGCAGCCTGACGGTTCTAACCTGATCGGAAATGGCCCGTCCCACCGCCTGCCGTATCCACCAGTGAGCATAGGTGCTGAACTTATAGCCCCGGCGATGGTCGAACTTCTCCACAGCCCGCATCAGGCCTATATTGCCCTCCTGCACCAGGTCACCAAGAGGCATGCCATAACCTCTGTATTTCTTAGCTACACTGACAACCAGACGTAGATTCGATTGAGTCAGCTGTCGCGTCGCTGCCTGCGACTTCTGCCTTATATGTTCAAAATGAGAGCCTATCTTTAAACGGACTCTCTTAAGTTTACCGTGGAATATCGACGAATTTAAGGCTCGCTTCAACTTAGATATCGTGCGTGCTTCCGCAATTCCACCTACCGCGTCCCAGGGAATCAGCCTGGTAACAAGCGAAAACTCGACCAGGTTTTTCGTGGCCTCGGCTTCACTGGTTCCGCCGGCACGCTTCACAGCCGTTAACAAGCGCTGGTCTATCTGACCATCGATAGCCCGCCTCAGTTCAGGATTCAGTATCGTGTCCGTCAATACCCTGGTCGGCTGGAGCTTCAGATGCTTATACACCGTTTCCACCAGCCAGCCCGACCGACTGAGCCGCCTCATCAACTCAAGGCTGATATCCACTTCCGATGCCGGATAGCCGTTCTTTGTCTCCAGCCCCTGTTCAACTTCCGATAGAAATCGGCCGTCTTCTATAGCTCTGCCCAGCACCTTCTCCTCGCTTGCGTTCAGAAGGCGTGTTTTCCGGCACTCCAACAGATACAGGTCCATGGCGTCCCCGAAAGGCTCCAGTTCCCCATCCGAAGGGATGTTCTTAGCTTCAGGGAGCTCCTGTTCATCTTCCTCGGGCTCCAGGTCCTCTTCAAGCATATACAACTCCTCATCGGCGAGAAGTTGCTCTATGTTATCTGCACTCTTTAAAACCATTCTTCACTTCCTAACCCGACGACCTATCACTGGCAGCGCTTAGACAGCAACCACCTCTTTGACCTCGGGTACTTTCTCCTTAAGTATGCGTTCCACGCCGTGCTTAAGCGTCATTGAGGCCATGGGGCAGCCGCCGCAGACACCTGTCAATTTAACCTTTACGATACCGTTGGTGGCATCGACAAGCTCTACGTTACCGCCGTCTCTTACCAGATTCGGCCTTATTTGATTCAGAACTGCTTCAATTTTTTCTCTCATTATTTTTCTCCTTTAATTGCTCTTTTTAAGCGATGTTATTCTAGCTTCCCAGACAACGATTGTATGCGACTTTTATCGCATCTGACATTGAATAACGGATAAACTCTAAACCTACGCCCGGGTGGAAAATTACGGGTTCGATATTTATGACGATGCCGTTCATGCTCCGTTAGATGGAGTTTCAGGCGAGTTCCCGCTTCTTCTCTTCGTACTCGCTCTTTTTTATCTCGCCTCTGGCATATCGCAGCTTGAGCACTTCCAGGGGTGACTCCGTTTGGTGATGGCTGTCATGCCTTGATGCTCTGACGGCAGCCACGATGCCCCAGACAACCAGTCCCCAGAAGACGATTACCAGCAGGGGCATCCATCCCCAGCCGAAACCCATCATACCCGGTCCCATCATACCCCAGCCAGGACCCATCATGCCCCAGCCACCAGTTCTCCATCCTGAAAAACTCCCCAAAATCAGAGGAGGAACTAACAGAATTACAAGTAGTACGCCGCCCACGATAGCAGCTATTTTGGCTCCTTTGCTCATTCAACAACCTCCAAATTTACTGAATGAATAATAGCTCAAACCAAAAATCATGTATGCGACTTTTATCTCACTGGATGGAAATATGAGGTGAATTGAGGATTTCTGCCGGTTTAGGCTAGCCGAGGACTATTTCGAAGGGACAGGTTAACGCCCCCTCCGTACAAACCAGTTCGCAGTTGGTACACCAGTCACATTCTTCCACGGTATTGACGGAGACGATATGTCCAACGAGTAGAAGCACATCGTGCTGGCAGACTTCAACGCAGAGCCCGCACCCGTTACACTTTTCAGCGTCAATAACCGGCATTTCAATCATAATCAGTTGCTAATATATATATTATTCCCAATCCTTTTTATCTGTATGTGACATTTATCTCACGAAGGCGTCTCAATTATCCTCTTCAGTGCTTCCTCATCGGTAATCACAATCCGATGGTGGTCCAGCTTTATGGCACCCTCTTCTTCCAGGACTTTGAGCGACCTGCCGACAACCTCCCTGACCGTACCTGCCATGGCTGCCATGTCCTGCTGCGTCAACCGCTGACCTGCCTCTGCACCGGCGCCGGCATACTGGAGAAGTATTTTGGCAATCCTGCTGATAACGTGCTTGAAGGACAGGTCCTCGACTAATGATACAAGGTATCTCACTCTTTTCGCCAGTAGCGCAATCACATTGGCGACAACCTGCGGGTAGTCCCGTAGAATTGTTTCCATGTTGTCCTTCCTTATCCCGTAAAGCACCACCGTACTCATAGCCTGAGCCGCTAAAACACTTGGGCCGGCGTCGAAAACAGCTACATCATTTATAGAATCGCCGGGACGGGCGATGTCAATGATCTGCTCCTTTCCATCAGTGGATGTCTTGAATATCTTAACCGCACCGGAGCCGATAAAATAGAGCACCCCGTCCGATTCTCCCTCAAGCAGAAATATCTCCCCCCTGTCAACCTTTTTTTCAAATATGAGCCTGGCCACGGCATCGAGGGCGGATGCGTCAAGGTTGGAAAAATAGGGTGTTCTTTTCAGAAAGTCGATTTGAACCGCCATAGTTGGCCTATATACCCCTATGTACCTGGATCAAGACTTAAGCTGCTTCAGAAAGTCGATGATTTCCTGAATATCGGGAAGCTGGCTAATCTCGTATACTTTGACGAACACGACCTTGCCCGTTTTATCAACAATGATATTGGCCCTTTCCGAAAAGCCTTCCTTCTCCCTGAATATACCGTAGAGCCTGGCCACCGCACCATGCGGCCAGAAATCGGCCAGCAGCCGCGTGCTGGTGATTCCCAGAGACCTGGCCCAGGCCCTCTTGGAGGGGATGGTATCTACACTAACGCCTACCGCAACCGTATTAAAGGACGCGAACACCTCTTTATTCGTCTCCAATGACTGCATCTGCTCGGCACAAACTTTAGTCCATGCCGCCGGATGAAAAGACAGAAGTACCCGTTTACCCCTGAAATCCGACAGTTTGAACTCTTTGGCTTCCTGGTCCCGCAGTACGAAATCGGGGGCTACATCGCCTATTTTGATTGGGCCACCACTGTCTGCCATACTTCACCTCCAAAACCGATTGCTGATAATTCCGGGTGACTACTCCGGGACTTCCATGGGCGTTACCGATTTCTCCAGCCTAGTTGTCCACCCCCTCAATACAACCATTTCTATTTTTTTACCGATAATATCCCTGGTCAGAAGCCGGTGAATATCATCAACGCTCGACACGTCTTCATTGCCCAGAGAGATGATTATGTCACCTTCCTTCAGGTCAGCCATATCTGCCGGGCTGCCCTGGGCCACACTCATGACATGCACGCCGCTGTTATGCTCGAGACTGAAATATCTGACTACCCGTGCCGGAAGCGGCACGGTCTGGCCTGAAATACCCAGATAGCCTCGTGTCACCTTCCCCTCTCTGATTAGCAGGCTGACCACCCACCGCACCGTATTCACCGGTACGGCGAAACAGATGCCCTGAGCGAACTGGATGATGGCGGTATTTATGCCCACCACAGCTCCACGTGAGTCCACCAGCGGACCGCCGGAGTTGCCCGGATTCAGGGCCGCATCGGTCTGTATTATATTCTCAATCAGCCTGCCGGTCTGGCTCCGCAGAGAACGGCCCAGAGCGCTGACTACGCCTGTGGTAACGGTGCTCTGGAAACCCAGCGGATTGCCGATGGCAATGACCAGCTGGCCAACGCGCAGCCTATCTGAATCGCCCAGGCGGGCTATGGGTAGACCGGAGGCCGGCACCACTATGGTAGCCAGGTCGGTTGCCGAGTCCTGGCCCACAAGTTTTGCCGTATAGGTAGCGCCGTCAGCCAGCCCGACCTCTATGGCTCTGGCGCCTTCGACGACATGGCTGTTGGTCACAATGTAACCATCGGGTGTTATAATGGCGCCTGAAGCGCTGCCCTCCATTTCCTGCGGTGCCGCACGATGGCGCGCCTGTACCTTCCTTTTAACCCGAATATTGACCACGGCCGGACCAACCGCGCTGACCACGTTGGTTACCGCCTGCGAATATGCATCCAGCAGGTCGGCGCCTGATTCAACCTCAGGGCTTGGCTTAGCCTCGGCTTCTGCGGATACAGCTGAGTCCAGAAATTTAAGAAAGAAATCGGATGAATCTCGGGGCATATTTTCTATCCTCCAACTATAATCTTAAACCGAACGGGGCTAACACGCAATAGGCTGTTCGACCAATTTTATTGTTTGTCTCGCATAGAAAATCAAGAGAGACCTTGCTATTCTTAAATAAGGATTGACCCGAAACAGGCTAGATGCTATTCTATGCCTTGCCACAGAAATACAAATTTATGGTGGCAAATGCCGAGGTGGTGGAATCAGGTAGACACGCCATCTTGAGGGGGTGGTGGGCGTAAGCCCGTAGGAGTTCAAATCTCCTCCTCGGCACCATTTTATTTTTGATATAATAGTGCGGCGTGCGGAAGTAGTTCAGCGGTAGAACGCCTCCTTGCCAAGGAGGAAGTCGCGAGTTCGAATCTCGTCTTCCGCTCCATAGCGAGTTAAGGCGGCGTAGCCAAGTGGTTAAGGCGGGGGTCTGCAAAACCCCTATTCAGCGGTTCAACTCCGCTCGCCGCCTCCACTTTTTCTTACTTCTTGCCGAGGTGGCGGAATGGTAGACGCGGCGGACTTAAAATCCGCTCTCCGCAAGGAGGTGTGGGTTCGAGTCCCTCCCTCGGCACTTCTTGGATTAACGGGAGGTTAATGATGAAAAAATGGAGCCTCGCACTAAAGGTCTTCCTCATCGTTCTGGCAGTCGGCGTATTATATATTTTAATACGCACCATCATTAGAGCTTCCACCGGAGAAATAGAGACTGGTATGGCCGTGACGAGGTTCCTTATTGGCTGCGTACTCGCCGCCATAGCAGCAGGCGTCGCCGCCGGTATCACCTCCGTGGTAATGGCATTCAAACAGAAGAGGAAATTGAATCTACCGCTCGTTGTTTTCATCATAGGCGCTGTGGTTGCCGTTTTATATGTGATGGTGCGCAGCATAATTAGAGTTTCAACAGGTGAAATTTCAAGTGATATGGCGGTATTCCGCTTTATCATCGGCAGCATTCTTTATGTAGCCGGCGCAGGCGTCCTCGCCGGCATCACAACACTTGTCCTGGCTATCAAGCGGCTGGGTGAGTGAACAAGTGGAGCGTGGCTCAGGTGATAATGATTAATATGAATAAGTGGAAAACCTACCCGATTTACCTGGCAATTTTGCTTTTTACCCTGGCAGTATCGTGTTCACCGTCCGACCAGACACAACAAACCGTCATTCCGAAGCCTGCCGAATTCGAGGTTGGTCCGATTACATTCGAGCCGTCCGTAATACTGGCCGGCGATTTAATTACGGCCGACGCCACCGTCAGGAATATCGGTGAAACGGCCGGAACTTACACAGCCATTCTCTTGCTGGACAACCAGGAAGTCGGCAGAAAAGATTACCAGGTACAACCCGGCAGCAGCCAGCAGGTCAGCTTTCAGTTCTCAACCACTGCTGTCGGCGGCCATACCGTGCTGCTGGGCAACTCCAGCGCGGCCCTGACCGTATACAGCTGGGTGCCTTATACCATTAAGTACGACCATTCGGACTGGACGGTAGAAGGCATATACGTTAGCGGCGACGAGGGACATATAGTCCGCTTCACTCCGCCCACCAAACCCTTCTCGATAAGAAAAATCAGTATGGCCGCTACGGTTAGAGTACTGAACAATCAGGAAGTCGATAAAAACCATATTACCGTCAGAATCTGGGATAAGGACGCCAATAACCAGTTATGGTCTGAAGATATCCCCTGGAAATCGTTCCTGGGCGGGGGCTGGCAGGCGGTAGACGTGCCTGATATACGTGTAGCTGACGATTTCTACGTGGAAGTAGTGACTCACAGCAATCCGGCGGGATACACGGGTGAGGGCGCCATTTATTACGGTGGAGATCCGATTAACATCGTTATTATGGACGTGCCAAATCCACCGCGTGCAACAGGGATTCCGGGGCCGCTCAACGTAGTCGTTATCAACTTCGACTACCCGGAATCGTACATAGTATCACCTGCATTCGAAGACCGACGCGAAACGCGTTCCGGTTATTCATACATGGGCAAGCTCATCGACCCGGGACATAAAATGTTTGAAGGCATCAACTGGCTTATCCGCGTCGACGGCGCGGGTGTGGCGTCCGAATAGCCGCTAGTTTTTCGATTTCTTGCTGACAGCAGTCTTAACCGCCTGCTCAATGGCTTCGGCAGTCAGGCCGTATTTCTGGAGCAATTCGTCGGGCTTGCCGGACTTGGCGTAGACGTCATTAATGGCCACGAATCCCATGGGTACCGGCTTTTCTCTGGCTACAGCCTGCGCCACCCGGCTGCCCAGCCCACCGTGAAGCAGATGCTCCTCGGCAACTACGATGGCACCCGTCTGCGTGCTGGCGTCGACAATAGCTTTCTCATCCAACGGCTTCAAAGTGGACATATTTACCACACGGCACTCTATCCCCTTTGGAGCCAGAGTATCGGCGGCTTCCAGCGCTTTTGAGACCATGATACCGCAGGCGATGATGGTGGCGTCTCTGCCGTCCCGCAGCATCAACGATTTACCCAGGTTGAAGCGATAGTTCGCGTCATTTACGGCAGGGAATTTGGGACGGCCCAGCCTGATATAGAACGGGCCCGTAGTGGCCACAGCCGTCTTAACCGCCTCCGCCGTCTCGATGCCGTCGGCGGGAACGACCACATTAAAGCCGGGCAGGGAACAGTAAAGTGATAGGTCTTCGATGGCGTGGTGCGAGGCGCCGTCCTCGCCCACCGTAATACCGCCGTGCGTGGCCACGACCTTCACATTCAGCTTCGGCTGGGCGATACAGACCCTTACCTGGTCGAAGGCGCGGCAGGCGGCGAAAACAGCAAAGGTGCTGGCAAACGGTATCTTGCCCGAAGCCGCCAGGCCGCCAGCGATGCTCATCATGTTCTGCTCTTCCAGGCCGCACTGAATGAAGCGCTCCGGGAACTTCTCGCCGAAGTACCTGGTCATGGTCGACCGCGACAGGTCGGCATCCAAGACGACGATGTCCTTGTACTTCTCGCCCAGCTCCACCAGTACCCTGCCGTAGGCATCGCGCGTGGAAAGTTCGGCGTAGTTCGTCATGCCAGCTCCTTCAACGCCTGTTCGGTCTCCTGCGGATTGGGCGCTTTGCCGTGAAAATCCACGTTATTTTCCATGAAGCTGACGCCTTTGCCCTTGATGGTGTGGGCGATGATTACCGTGGGCATTCCTTTTATATCGCCGGCCTTCTTCAAAGCCTGCAGTATCTCTTTCATATCGTGGCCGTTAATCTCGAGCACGTTCCAGTTGAAGGCGCGCCACTTGTCTCCCAGCGGCTCCAGCCCCATGATATCGCAGGTACGGCCGTCGAGCTGCAGGTCGTTGTGGTCGACGATGGCGGTGATATTTTCCATTCGATGGTGCGGGGCGAACATAGCCGCTTCCCAGACCTGCCCCTCATCGCATTCGCCGTCGCCCAGAAGCACGAACACGCGATAGCCCTTCTTATCCAGTCTGCCGGCCAATGCCATGCCGATGCCGTATGACAGCCCCTGCCCCAGTGAGCCCGCCGACATCTCTACGCCCGGCGTCAGCGTTCTGTCGGTGTGCCCCTGAAGCCGGCTGCCCAGCTTCCTCAGCGTGGCCAGCTCTTCCACCGGGAAATAGCCGCATTCGGCCAGTGCCGCGTACAGGATAGGAGCGGCGTGCCCTTTGCTGAGCACAAAGCGGTCGCGGTCAGGCCACTGTGGATTTTTAGGGTCGTGGCGCAGGACTTTGAAATACAGGGCGGTGACGATATCGGCAGCGGACAACGAGCCTCCGGGATGGCCGCTGCCCGCGGTGGAAATCATGGTGATGACATAACGGCGCAGCTTCTTGGCCATTTGTTCCAGTTCGGGGATAGACAAATTGAATTTGTTGGCTGGCTCGGTCATAGGGTCGATAAATTATAGGCTAGTTATGCATGACATGTCTATATTGAGCCTGTTTAGCTAATCTACCAGACTTTATCCATATTGAAGATACTTGAACTTGAAAATCACGCTGGTTATAATCTGTTTATACATATAAGACAGATGGCAACGGAAATGCAAAAAATTTATTCATTAGCTGCCTTGATAATTCTCCTCATTTTAACGATCTCCTGTGTCAACAAGGAAGTCACGGAGACATATTACGAGACTGAAAACAGGCAAGAATCTTACACGACCACTGAACCATATGAAAACCTGATTCCCCATAAGGGAGATAATCCGCTGTCAAAAAATGCCGGAAGAACGGCTGTCGATATTTTGCTGAACAGGACGAGCGATAACAACGTGAGATGGGCTATTGTGACAGCCAGTACCCAAAATCCTCTAGTCCGAACTTTTGCGATTCAACAGTCCGGTAAAAATCACAGGATTTCCGTTTCACTATCTGAGGGTTATCCAAATTTTGTACTCGCCACTATGTTAAACCGCCGGTCGCCCGAAGGAGTCAAACTCGGCTTTCAGGCAAAACCATTGACTCCCGAACAACGCGCCAAAATATCCCCATTCTGGACGTCTGCGGAAGATATTACGGTAGCATCGCAATTTGGTTTTAGCGGGCCTGGGGGAGATATGACATTTCCCACCTCTACAGGTCCTGGATATTTCTCGTTTGATGACCTATTCAATACATCAGGCTGGGCATTAATCTCTATTTTCTATGCCAGTTCCGCCTATTCAGTAGACTATGTTTGGGATGAGGTTCGAGTCGAAACAAAAGAAGTCACTAAATATCGTGATATCCCGGCGCAAGTAGAGAAACAAAGAACAGTGATACAAAAAGTTCCATTTTGGGAAGTCATCTTCGATTAGGAGACAGAGATGAAAAAGCTCGTTCTGTTATTTATTTTAATAATTCCTCTAATTTTTATAGTCGCCTGTGTAAATAAGGAAGTAATGGAAACATATTATGTTACTGAAAACAGAACCGAGTACTACAATACGATTGAGACTGTAGCAAAGACCGTTTCTGGAGAAGATACTCTTACTCCCAAGGTAGAGGAAAGTACTACTATATTGCCCACCTATTTTGGTGTTTATGATTCAACTTATAGTCGTTCAACATATCTTTCACACACAATACATGAACGTGTATCGAGAACAATCAAATTAACCTATAAAATTCCAGAACATGATACATGTGTGCTTGAACTAACAGTACACGACCTTGGTCAACAGGTAAAATTATTTGGTTACGACAATTATTCTGTCGACCCACCCCCCGGTCTTTTCGGTAATGGGATGCAAGTGTATACAATATACAACCCAAGACCACAATTTATCGTAGAAATTAGCGGTGGCGGCGGATCAGTAGACGAAGCCAAGTTAATTTGGACAGATGTTATCGGCACCGAAAACAGAGAAGTCACCAAAGAACGCCAAGTCCCCGTACAGGTTGAGAAACAAAGAACTGTTCTAAAAAAGGTACCATTCTGGGAAGCAATCTTCCATTAAATTGGAAGGCTAAGAACCAAATTTCACCAAGAGACCCATATTTATTTAGCCTCACCTCTCCGCCTTTCCTTCGAAGGTCAGACGTCTTTATAAAGGGTCCTCGATTCTTCTTCTTCTCCGTTTGGTTGAGAATATACGGTTACTCAATTATAATTTCTGAAGTGATTATTGATTTTCATACGCACGTCTTTCCACCAGGAATAGCAGAAAGACGAAGCAAATATCTGGGGCGCGATGCCACCTTTTCACTGGTTTACGCCGAACCCAAGGCAAAACTTGCCACTGTTGAGGACCTGATCAGGGACATGGACGATAACGGCATTGACCGGTCCGTTATACTCAATTTAGGCTGGACGAGCCACGAGCTTTGCGTGGAAACCAATGACTATATCCTGGAATCGGTTACTCGATTCCCAAAACGACTGCTAGGATTTTGCATGGTTCAGCCGTTGGCCGGCGAGGAAGCTGTCAGAGAAGTGGAGCGGTGCGCCCGGAACGGCGCCAGGGGTATCGGTGAAATGAGGCCGGATGTCCAGGGATTCGGTTTCGAAAACCCCGTGGTGAAGGCTATGATAGACATTGTAATTGACCACGGCCTGATTCTTCTCTCCCATGTGTCCGAGCCCGTAGGTCATCAGTACTTCGGCAAAGGCAAAGTCACGCCCGATGTCATTTATCCGTTAATAATAAACTTTCGTGATTTGAAGCTGGTCTGCGCCCACTGGGGCGGCGGGCTGCCATTTTACGCTCTGATGCCGGAGGTGGGCGAGACATTCAAGAACGTCTACTTCGACACCGCCGCCACGCCGTTCCTGTATAAGCCGGAGATCTTCAAGCATGCTGCTGAAATTATTGGTGCCGCCAAAATACTTTTCGGCAGCGACTACCCGCTTCTGTCGCCAAAGCGGATTATCGACCAGCTGAAATCGGTCAGGCTCAGTGCCAGAGACACCGCTGGTATACTCGGAGGCAACGCCCGGAAGCTTCTATCCCTTTAATGGAGGTAAAACCTTGAGCGAGCAACCCATCCGTTCCTTCATCGCCATCGAACTTCCGGAGGAGGCAAAAAAAGGCCTCCAGCGTGTCCAATCCGAGCTGTCGCTGGGCCGGTACCCCTTCGTCAAGTGCGTATCACCCGAAGGCATACATCTTACCCTAAAATTTCTGGGCAACATACCCGAGCCGAAACTGGCCGCTATCGTCAAGGTGATGGAACAGTCCAGCCAGGGAGTGACGCCATTTCCATTGCAGATTACCGAGGTGGGCGCTTTCCCAAACATGCGCCGGCCACGCGTCATCTGGGTGGGCATAAAGGGCGAACTGGACAAGCTAATCGGCTGGCAGAAGCGGCTGGATGAAGGCCTGGTGCCGCTCGGCTTCCCCAAGGAAGAAAGGCCGTTCACCCCGCATCTGACGCTGGCCCGCGTGCGTGAAAACTGTTCGCCGGCGGATAGGCTCCGTTTCGGAGAAACGGTTGCCACCGCGCACGTTGAAATCGACTATAAATTCACGGTTACCAGCCTGAATCTTATGAGAAGCCAGCTCCGGCCCACCGGCGCCGTCTACAGCCGACTGGCCGAGATAAAACTCCACTGCTAATCTATTGTGACCTGGATGCCACGATGTTATAATATTTAACCTCGTAGCATTCCCGAGTAGCTCAGTGGTAGAGCGGGCGGCTGTTAACCGCTTGGTCGTAGGTTCGAATCCTACCTCGGGAGCCAACATTTCTTATCCGAGCTAAGACGGCAACAGGAGACAAATCAGAACCGAAACACACGGCTGCCCATAATTTGCTACCAGCTCGTCATTTACTTGTAAATAGGGAAAAAGGCACGTTTCAGAAAAGTAGGAGGGCCTCCTGTTCGCAGCCGCTCAGTGCGGAAAATGCGCGGGCTGTATTCGGGTTATAGGGGAAATTGCCACGTTGAATGGCGATTTTTGATGAAAATCTGTATTGCCGTACCTTCAAAACTTATTACCCTTGAACAAACATCAGGATGTCTGTTAACTCATAAAAAAGTTTGACAGCCTGGAGGAGTAGTCGTATAGTAAAAACTGGATTATTTGAAAACTAAACTATTACTAAAGGGAGGGGAGAAAAATTATGGAGAACAGGTCTGGTATCATCAGGGCAACAGGAATTATTGCTCTGGCCTTCGTCGTCGTCGTGATTGTCTGGTACGTGCTCTACGGATTTAGTGGAGCATGGGGCATCAGTATTCCTCAGCAGGCCGCCATTGACCTTCAGAGTATTGCAAATAACAGAGGGCTATATCTGGGTTTCCTGAGCACAGATATCCTCTATAGCCTTGGAATTTTCGCTTTAGGAGCATTATTTTATTTAATTTTCCGTTCTTTCAACCGCTCTCTGGCTCTTTTTGCTGGTCTGGGGTTTATCACCACCGGTGTAATCTGGCTGATGATGGATAGTCCGGCTTTTGCCGTGTACCAGCTCGCCCTGGAATATTCGGCCGCCAGCAGTACGACAGCCGGTGCGCTTGTAGATAAAGCAACCGAACTTGGCCTTTGGGGCAATTATGCGCAGGCGATTCCGGCAATCTTGCTGGCACTAGGACTATTTTGTTTTGGCACGGTGATTATCCGCACTGCGGCCATCAACCGTCTAATCGGATGGCTGGCGATAGTTGCCGGAATTTTGTTCTTGGCATCGGTACCGTTTACATTCCAAGAATCCCTGGTGTCAGATTTTGCCTACTATATTACTGAGTTCTGGATTCTGGTTATGGGTCTATGGCTGGTTATACGTGGTGTCAAGACGTCCTGAAGTTAGTAGCAGCTTACTTACGCTTTTTCAATTCAATTTCTAAATTGGTACTACTTGGAATATTGCCAACAAGTGTCATTGGGGTATGCGATGGGCAACTAATCTCGTGCGGTTGCTTTAAGAGTGGCACCGCAATCAGGCTCGAGTAAAAGTGGCGAGCGACAGGGACTAACTCCTAGTTACGATTTAAATTGAGTGATAACCCTCACAGCTCGTAGGTTCGAATCCTACCTCGGGAGCCAGTCTTAACACATTCCGAACTCGTATTTGAGAAAAGCCAGCTTATTCCCGCTTTGCGACATCTCCTCGTGTCCCTCTAAACATGACGATGGATTGTTCATGCTAAATACGAGAGGCGTTGTTACTCAAGATTAAGTGTACTTGGAGAATTTGCGGACTGACATATCGGCCAATTGACAAGCTACCTTTTTATGTTCTTGGATATTAGCTCGCGTTATCCGAATTAGCCAATTTCTAGCTATTTGACATAAATATTGAACGTGGTATTATTAAAGTAATTGGCAAGGAGATAAAGAAGCCATGAATACGATTCAAAGCGTCTCGTCCAGTTAAGGTGTCTCTGCCAATGGAGATGCCGTATGATATGGTTAACAGACAAACATGGTTATCTGTATTCGGGCGGTCTCTCAATTTGCCATGCTTTTTCCCATCAATTTCCAGCATCAAGACAAACTTGGCACCGATCGAATACCTTCGTTTACTAGTTGATGTCAACTATCCTCAGTTCCTTGTCTCAGCATATGACATATTCAATACGTCCGTGGAGCAACGACGACAATTTAATACCATCCTCCAAAATGCAGCAGAGCGTGAACAACTGATTCTACTTGACAGCGGTAACTATGAGAGCTATTGGAGGGATGACAAATCATGGAATAAGACATCCTTCCATTCGGTACTTCAGAGAGAGCAGTGTCACTTAGCCTTTTGCTTCGATCGACAGGATGAGTACTGCAATATAGAACGAATAGTTGATCAAGTGGAGACATCAGTCGTATCTACTCAATCAGAGGCTCTGTTAGCAAGTGTAGTACCAATCGTACATGGCGAGCCTGATATTCTGCCCGAAGCATCTCTACTTCTCACCCAAAGACTTCATCCCATTCTGCTTGCTATCCCGGAACGCGAATTAGGAAATGGGATCATTTCCAGAGCTGCGACTCTATTGCGGATACGCAAGACTATGGATCAAACGGGGAAATACTATCCGCTGCATCTACTCGGTACTGGAAATCCGCTCTCTATATTGATCTATTCAATGTGTGGAGCAGACACTTTCGATGGATTGGAATGGTGCCAGACAGCCGTCGATTACAGCACAGGTTTGCTCTATCATTTCCATCAACGAGAGTTCTTTGGCAAGCAAACACAATTTGATTCGACGCCTAAATTGCCCTACGAACTTGCGACCCTAGCACACAATTTACTATTCTATCGACAATGGATGGATAAAATACAGGATTCTATTTCTAACGGGACTATTACTGATATGGCGATGCGGTTCATGGATAAATCTTTTTGTAGCACCTTGCTCGATTATCTTTCGAGGGTGACGTAATGTTGATAAAAAATTCTCCTAATCGTCTTGAATTTGCAGTGCTTAAAGTAGCAGAACACGCTGTAAGCTTCGAACCAAGCTTAAACTGGACAGAAATGAGTGAGCATGAGCTATGGTGCGAATTGGTCTCCTGTATATTGGGCAGTAAAGTATCATTTGAACATGCGCAAGCTGCCACAATATTTTTAAATAATGTTGGCTTGCTTGATATTACGAACACAACCTTTATCCAGCAGGGTTTGGAGGTCAACATTGCTTACGCCCTCTCCAAACCAATCTATCCGCCAATTACCAACTCAGGGAAAGGTCGGAGGTACCGCTACTATCGTTTGAGAGCGAATCACATTTTCAGGTCCGCAAAATCGATATATGGACAAGGCGATTCCATCAAGAGAATATTGACCCAGTCAAAAGATGCCCGAGCTGCTCGTTCCAACATAATGGCGATCGCGTATGGTGTAGGCCCTAAACAGGCCAGTTTATTCTTGCGAAACATTGGATATGCCGATAACCTGGCGATTCTCGATTCCCACGTTCTTCGCTTCATGGAACTGCAGGCATTCATATCTAAGTCACCCTTATCTGTATCTCATCTTAATACGTACGAACGTATTGAAACTATACTACAGGAATACGGGGAAAATATTAATGTGAAGCTCTCCTGCCTTGACAGAGCAATATGGGTAGTAATGCGAGTTTTTAAAAAGGAGTTTACACAATGAGCTTGGTCACCCTCGTTTCAGGCGGACTTGATTCCACGCTAATGTCTGTTCTTGCAAAAGAGGAGAGTATTCAACAGTTTCCTTTGTTTATTGATTACGGTCAAATCTGCAAATATCGAGAATGGAGTGCATGTAAATCTGTTCACTTGAAACTTGGGCTACCGCCTCCCGTAAAGATGAACTTGAAGGGGTATGGAGAGTTAGTACCCTCAGGCTTAACAAATTCCTTAATGCGAGTTTATGAAGATGCTTTCCTTCCTGGACGGAATTTGCTCTTCCTATTGGCCGGGTTCGCGTATGCGTGCGTAACTAACGCAAATGCTGTTGCTATTGGATTCTTATCAGAAGAAACACATCTTTTCCCAGATCAGACATCAAAATTTAGTGAACAAGCAGAAAGCTTACTCAAACTGACAGTTGGCCGCGATATTGCCATAATTACCCCGCTCATGAAGTTTACGAAATCAGATGTCTTAGCACTTGCCCGAAAAAGGGGAATTGTCGGAACATATTCTTGTCATGCTGGAACAGTTCCACCTTGCGGAGTATGTGTTTCTTGCCGAGAGGTCATGCACATAAGCGACTGAAAATCGAGGAGGTACACCATGGGTTATGGCACTTATAGAAGTTCCGGTTTCCCAAAGGAGTCCCATGACGAACTGGCTCAAATTGCCAGAGATGCTCTTAAAAATGGTGCTAAACCTCACAAGAGAAACGTCTTTATAAGTTTTGATTCTGCTGATATTGCCCTGGTTAACTTACTCAGAGGCCAAGCTAAGAACGATAATATCCCTATTGAGTTCAATGACTACTCACTTAAAGAACCATTTAATAGTGAACGAGCCGAGTATATTAAAAGCGGAATCCGCGAACGAATCAGACAGGCGTCGGTAACCATAGTCTATTTGACAGATAATACAGCGAAAAGCGAGTGGGTCGATTGGGAGATTAGAGAGAGCGTCAAACTCGGCAAGGGAGTAATAGCAATTTATCAAAAAGATATGCCGCCCACGGACTTGCCTCCGGCTCTCAAAGAACTTGGCATAAAACCAGTGCGATGGAGCGCTGAGGAAATAATGAACGCAATCGAAAAAGCGGCCGGATAGGGGCGTTGAGTGAATATTCTAGTTCCAGGGTCAACAAAAGATAAGCTGAAGGCACACAAGTTATATCCTCAGGTAGATAGAGTCAGAACAACAATAAATATCTGTAGGCAAAATATTTAGCTAGCTGCGTTTTGCAGCCTCTTCTTTTTCACGCGTTATTAGCCATAGAGTGTTTTCCCTTGATATCAATGATTCAACACGTTCGACAAATAGAGCTTCCTTATCTTTTACATTTTCATAACCTTGGATTCCGGCTTTGTAAAAGTTGATTTCTTTCTTGAGTGTTTCACAGGTCGTGCGGTAGTTAATCCAATTCTCCTGATATTTAAACGTCTTTAGTGCAGCCGTCGAAATAGCAACTAAAACGCCGGTGCCTACGGCGACCCATCTGATCCAATCTATTCCAATAAGTATAAGAACAGGAGTCAAAGAGGATAATATAATTGCTGCCCATTGAAAAAACCTATAACGCCCGTGGTTCTTAATAGACTCTCTATCGTACCAATCGCTCTCTTTTATGTATCTGTCCTTAAGAAATCTTTCAAATTCATCTTTATTCATGCGGATAACCTCCCACTAGAATCGATGATAGAAAACGCGTCATTGGTGTGTTTTCAAACTGAATACCCAAGTTTTCTGTAAACTTCGTCCTTATAATGGTAGTCGTCACTCTCATGCATATTATAATTCTCCAAAGCGTATTTAATTATCTTGGGTGAAAACGGTACGAAAATAGCACCAATATTTCTAATAACAGACGGACAAGTATTAGAGTCAACATTTCTGGAACCATCTAAGTTCACGCCGATAATTGTGCAGTTCTTTTCTAATGCTACCTGGGCTTCCCACAAGACATATTTGTATTTGTATCTGGTATCTTCGCCTATTAATAAAATGTACTTACCAGCTAAATTGATACGTTCACGACATTTACGTTTGATATAATTTTCATCACTAGAGTTAATGTCATCGTGCAATTGGCAGTCAGTAAAATCAAAATCGATACTCTCGTTTTTCTTCCATGCCAGCATGAGCCGATACTGATTAATGTCGGTGCTACTAAAACCAACGAATGTTCGTGGCAATCCCATCCTATGCCTCCCCAAAAAGGATTTTAAGAACATTATACATCTCTGTACATCCGATTGGAATGAACTACCGTATAACTAATAATCAAAAGGTCAGATTAAAGCCATTCTGATAGATATCTTCAGCTAGTCTTTAAGGTGAAAGGTTGAACTGAAAGGTCTACCTATTGTAACAGCAGCTCCACCAGACCTTTGCTTCTACAATTTCAGTTCAGAATCATGATCGTAATCACAATATAACGAAT
>Ga0209609_10000335_pt1 | contig 28251 bp, 26 predicted proteins | sample LakKivw325mmetaG_FD_184136 | JGI IMG/M metagenome (GOLD analysis project Ga0209609, IMG submission 184136) | Anoxic lake water microbial communities from Lake Kivu, Rwanda to study Microbial Dark Matter (Phase II) - Lake Kivu water 325m metaG... | ecosystem: Environmental > Aquatic > Freshwater... | reverse complement strand
GTATTCGTCCAGAATTCTTTTTATGAAAGGTTTACAGGTTCTTCAGGCCGTATCTATTCACAAATTGCTGTGGAAATGCAGCGATTTTGCGCAGCGTGTCTTCAACAGATATTTTTGGAGCCGCTTCAAACATGAACTCGCCTTCGTAGCCCATATCCGGGAGGGCACGGAATATCTCTTCCCATCTTATATTCCCATCAAAGGGGGGATGATGGTCACCCGTATCCGCAAAATCATGCAGATGAACATGAAAGAGTCGCTGTCCGCAACCAACCATCAGTTCATAAGCCCGGTTTTTTTTGGTGAAAGGGTTCACACCTTCGGAATCACGGGTATGTCCTATATCAACAACCATACCCAGATTATCAGAACCTATTCGGTTGACAAAATCAGCAAAAACGCCCAGTTCAACACCATTCTCAACGGTAATCCTGATGGCGCTATCACAGAGTTTTTCCAAAAGGTCAATCATGGTTCTTTCTGAACAGGTATCCGGCCCGGCCATTCCGATGTGCGTAACAAAAACACTGGCCCCCATCTCTTCGGCAACCCGCGCACAAAATGTGAGTTCCTTAACAATTGCTTTCCGCAGTTCTTCGTACGGAGTATCGTAGATGAATCCGATACCAGGTCCGTGAACCGAGACGATGGAAACATCCTGTTTACGACATTCTGCCTTGATCTCGGAGACCTGGGCAGGATTGTGAAAATCGAAATGGGACGGAGGATTATAACCGCATATCTCAAGACGGGTGATTCCTGCCGCCCGTATCATGGAAATTTTCCTGGCTCCAAAACGCTCGGTAATCCCGAGTGCCAACGTGGAACATCCCATGCGCCGACTGATCTGCCCTGCATTTATTCCTGCACAACTTTTTTCATATGACATGGCCTATTTTCTCCTTAACGCGTACGTCTGTCCATAATTTATTTCAGGTTAAAACTTTTTCATTGTATAATGTCAGCGTTGGATAATCAAGAAAAAGAAGGGATACGATGATTCTTGGACTGATAATAATTGCGGCTATCTACACGGGCTGGTCCATGGGGGCAAATGATGCCGCCAATTGCGTCGGGGCAGATATCGGTTCAGGGATGATGCCGATTGGAACCGGTATAGCCATCACATGTTTTTTCAGCTTTCTCGGTGCAGTAACTCTCGGAGGCAATGTTATCAAGACCATAGGCAGGGGGGTTGTTGCCCTGAACGAACTTCCCCATGCTGAGGCCAGCATACTCGCGCTGTTCGCCCTTTTCAGTGCTGCGCTCTGGGTTACTCTGGCAACCTACAAGAAGTTTCCTGTTTCAACTTCTCACTCCATAGTGGGCGCGGTTGCCGGCGGAGGGCTCGCACTGAACACCACCATCCACTGGGAGAAAATATGGCAGATATTCATCTGCTGGGTTCTCACTCCTATTGGTTCATGTGTCCTTGCAATATTGATTTATCCGCTTTTCAGGGCTTTTTTCAAAATCCTTCCCATCAGAAGATTGGAGCGCCCCTTAATCTATATTCTCATATATGCCACAAGCGCTTATCTTGCCTTCACGTGGGGTGCAAATGACGTTGCAAACGCCACGGGCATACTTTTCGGTACGCAGAAATTCACCTCCCAATCGGCCGCTGCGCTTGGAGCCGCTGCGATAATCCTGGGAGTTGTCACATGGGGCTACAGGGTTATTGAAACGGTTGGTTTCAAGATAGCAAACCTTACCCCTCTGATGACCGTGTCTCTTGAAGTGGCCTCGGCGCTAAACGTCCATATCTATACGCATTATGGAATTCCGGTATCCACGTCGCATTCAATCGTGGGTGCATTATGGGGTACGGGCATAGTCCAGGGTATAAAGACAATGAATCTGAAGCTGGCGAGGGAAATAATAATGACGTGGGCCCTGACGCCGGTTATTTCCGGTATAATTTCTTATGTGGCTGTCACCTTGTTCACGCTTTTAGTAAAATAACGGAGGATAACATGGAAAGGACAAGAAATATTTTCGCATGGCTGGGAGAAAAAGAAGAAAAGGAGGTGCTCAACCTTGCTCTGAAACACGTGGAAAAATCCTATGAGTGCGTGCTGGAAATGAAAAACAGCATCGAATCCCTTATGGATAAGGACATAGAAGGGAAGAATGAGCATATAGTGAGAGTCAAGAATGCCGAACATGATGGTGATGAACTTAAAAAAACCATGATGAAAGAACTGTCAAAAGGCATGTTGCTTCCTCCCGACAGGGAGGATTTGATCCTCCTGAACGAAAGTCTGAACGATATAGCCGACAGCGCAAAAGGGGTTGTCCGTCTGCTTGAATTCTTTGAGAAAGAACCGTCGGAAGAACTTGACAGGCTGCTCCTGGAAAACAGTCTGCTCGCCGTGAAGGCAGGGGAAAAGGTGAAGACCGCGATAAATGCCCTGGTGAAAAGCGATGCCAACAGGGTCATGGAGGATTGCGCTCAGATTGAAACTCTTGAAGAAGAGGGAGATGACAGGAGGCGGGAACTGATAAAGGCCCTCATAAAAACACAGATGAGTCCGCAACTGACCATATTGATCTACGAAATGATAGACAACCTTGAAGACGTGATTGACTGCATCAAGAAAGCGGGCGACATGGTAAGAATTCTCGCAATCAAGGCGAGGTAACTATACTCTTATCAGTTTTTCATAGTATCCTGAGATATCATAGATACCCCCGCTTTTCCTGTAAAAGTCCCCGTCAAGTTCAAAGATACCCTTAACCGGCTCTGCCCATCTTGCCTCGGGAAAGGGATGGCGGGATACAAGTTTGCTCCATTCGCGGTAATGCTGATGGCCGTTGGATTCAACCACGGGTATTTTTAGTCCCGGAAGCGGTTTTAGACGGCAGGCCATATTCTTATTCCACTCAAGCAATGGAGGAATAACGGTAAGGTCCGCACAAAAATAATCCATGCTGCGTGATTCCGCCGCTTTCAATATTTTCAGGGTCATGCTCAGTGTTTTCGCTATCGGTTTCAGGGCTACTCCCCTATATCCCATCTGACTCCTTTTGAGAGTATCCTCCTGCGTATGGGCGCTTTCATCAGCCACAATTCTGACGGGGAAATCACTGACGTCCACGTCAAGTTCTTCAGGGAACGGCTCCTCCATTATTATAACCCTGTCCAGAGCGCCTATACTGTCTATGAAATCGATGAGTTTCCACAAACGTCCCTTGCTATCGTATCTTCCGTTCGCGTCAAAATAGTATGGCAATCTTCCGTTTTCCGTATACTCAGTGGGTATATCTCCGAACATGTCATGGATACTTTTGATCCTTTCCATGTCCCACTTGAGCATTTTCTCCTGGTCTCCGTCCTTGTCCGGGTCTGACCCTATCTTTATCTTGAGCGTGAAGTAACCCTCCCCTATCGCCTTGCCTATATCTTCAAGAGGAACACCGTATGACATGAGCGGAATGCAGGCCACAAGAGGATGCCTGTACTTCAAAACGTCATGATACTCGGAAGGAATCATCCGGCAAAAATCCTTCTTCCCGCTTTCTTTTGCGTATAGTACCCAGAGTGCGTTATCCAGCGCCACGAGAGCGTTAAGCGTAAAAGTCTTTCTCAGGTCATGCCTGCCGGTAATTTTTTTTGCATAAGAGTGCACATCTTCAAGAATTGACTCCTGTGCACTGATAGGATTTTCAACCTCCCTGTTCTTCAGGAGAGAAGCAGCATATTCGGTTACGGCGAACATGAGGGCATTCCCACCGGACTCGCTGTGCGAAGAGAAGACCCCTGCATCAGACCATAAAACACTCTGCGTTCCCATCCCGATGCCAAAGTCGGATTCCGTTTCGGCACACACGAGTGCCTGCCATCCGCCGCTCAGGTATCCGCCCTTGAATCCCAGCGGCATCTTAAATGGTTCTATATCAAAATTCAGGTTCAACTTTCGTATTTTCACGGTCGCCTCCTCTTTCAGGGGTCATGCCCGGCATCTCTGAACGATTAACGGCCGGTATTTCATGCATCTCAGAAAATAGACTTTTTCTGATACAGGTCATATAATAATATATAAATGGAAATTACTCAAAACTATTCCATGTTGATAAGTTTCACGGCGGGAATACTATCTTTTCTGAGTCCCTGCATACTTCCCCTGATACCTGCATATCTTTCCTATATAACAGGCGTTTCCGTTGAGAACCTCAAGGCAGAGGTCCATTATAATGGCATAAAGAATATCCTGCTTTCAACAGTCTTTGTGCTTGGATTTACGGCAATATTCACTATACTCGGAGCGTCTGCCACGTGGCTGGGCAGGGAGATGCTGATGAGGCAGGATATAATTCGGAAAATCGGGGCAGTCATTATTTCACTACTGGGACTCCACCTTGCTGGCATTATCCGGATTAAACAACTTTACCGTCAGAAAAAAATAGGTGTGTCAAGGATAACCGGCGGATATGCCGGCGCTTTCATCATGGGGATGGTTTTCGCTTTCGGGTGGACTCCATGCGTCGGACCTGTACTTGCCTCCATACTTATTATGGCTTCGGCTCAAGAATCAGTATCAAGGGGGATCTTGCTGCTTTTCTCCTATTCAATGGGTATAGGCGTACCTTTTGTAATCACGGCACTGGTCCTGAATCAAGCACTTTCTGTATTCACAAGGATAAGAAAGCATTACAGGAAAATAGAAATATTCACAGGTGTCCTGCTCATTGCCGCGGGCATACTTCTCTTCTTTAATAAATTCCAGGCCTTCATCAGGATTTGATCACTCCCTTCTCATCGCAGGCCGGTATTTCAGAAAACCTATGTCGGGCAATTTTCCCGCAAGAGGTTTTGCATAGTTTATAAAATCCACGGTAACATCATTGCACTGTTTATTGATAAATCTCTCTGGCATGCTCCTTGTATTTCTTGCAACCTTTTCCAGGGGAACGAGTTCAAAATACACACCGTACTTCTTCCCGCTTTTCCTCTTGACGGAAACAGAACCATTCATGTTCCCTGATATGGCATATCTGACGGCCAGTCTTCCAACCTCGCAGGCCTCTTTCGCATCCACATCCGAGAATATCCCGGGGAATGACCTCTGCAGGTAACCGAATGTATCCGCCCTTACACGGCTGACTTTCAATTCCTGTCTCACCATATCTGAAAGCAGGTCACCAAGCACCCCGGAACCGCTCAGCTGTATGTTTCCGTGAGTATCCACCTCCTTTATGAACTTTGAGGCAATGGCTTCTCCCTTCTCGTCGGCAATCCCTTCCGAGACGGCTATGAGGCACCTGCCATGCTTTGAATATGCGTTTTCCACATCCCTGACAAACTGCTCCTTCGTGAATGGCTTTTCCGGAAAATATATCAGGTGCGGTCCGTCGGTTTCTCTAACTCTTGCAAGCGCGGACGCAGCAACGAGGAAACCCGCATGCCTTCCCATGATGATATCTATCTTTACTCCAGGAAGCGACATATTATCAAGGTTGTCGCCCATTACGGCCATGGCAACAAACTTCGCCGCGCTTCCGTAACCCGGAGTATGGTCGTTTTCAAGAAGGTCGTTGTCAATCGTTTTGGGGATATGAAAACACCTGAATTCATAATTCACCTCTTTTGCACTTTCCTTCAGAATGTTTGCCGTCTCCGCAGAATCATTTCCTCCTATGTAAAAGAAATATCTTATATCGTATTTCTGCAACATCCTCAAAATAATCTCGCAATCCTGTGCCCCGGGTTTTTTCCTTACGCTTCCCAGGGCCGCGCACGGGGTGAAAGCAACCCTGTTGAGGGTTCCCGCAGTTTCTTTCCGCAGGTCCACCAGCTTCTCATCCATCACGCCCTTTATCCCGTTGAGCGATCCGTAGATGTTTTTTATCTGCCCGTGCTTCCTGGCTTCCGTGATTGCACCCACAAGACTCTGGTTAATCACAACCGTAGGCCCGCCGCTCTGCGCAATCATCATGTTGCCTTTCAATTTATCACCCATCTAATCCCCCTTTTCTCTCACTATTATAAATCTGGATTTCATTCAAAGCCATTTCCTTTTTTTAAAATAGAAGACCATCCCGACACCGACTCCGAGCATAAGGAACAAGACAGCAGGATAAGCCCATCTGATATGCAGTTCTGGCATGAACTCAAAATTCATGCCGTATATTCCAACCACCAGTGTCAGAGGCATGAAAATAGTTGCGATAAGGGTCAGTACTTTCATCACCTCGTTCATTCTATTGCTGATACTTGAAAGGTATATCTCCAGCATGCCTGAAATCAAATCCCTCAGCGTTTCTATTATCTCCACGGCACGGATGGTGTGGTCATAAAGGTCCCTGAGGTATAGAAAGGTGGATTGTTTGACCAGTGAAGATTCTGTTTTTATCAGGTTGTTAATCTCCTCCCGGAGCGGCCATAAGGACTTGCGCATGGAAAGCAAGTCCCATTTAAGATTGTGTATCCTGTGAAGAGTCTCTGTTTGAGGATTCTTAAGAAGCACTTCTTCTATTCCTTCAATCTCTTCCCCGAATTTTTCAAGGATTATGAAGTAATTGTCAACAAGTGCATCCATCAAAAGGTAGGCAAGGTAGTCAGCACTCATTGTTCTGACCCTGCCTTTTCCAGTTCTCAACCTCTCTTTTACAGGGGCAAAAATATCTCCTTTGACCTCCTGAAAGGTCACAACATAATTGGCGCCCAGAAGGATGCTCACCTGTTCGGAAAGAAGGTCATCTCCGCTACCGTCAGGATAAATCATCTTGAGAACTATGTAGATATACTCGGCATATTCTTCAATCTTCGGCCTCTGTTCAGTATTGAGTATATCCTCCTGCGTCAGGGGATGAATATTCAACATCTTGCCTATCTTTTCAACAACCTCAGTTTCATGCAACCCGTCGATATTGAGCCAGTTAACGTTGTTTTTTTTCTCAAAAAATTGAAAACATTCTTCAACATCCGCGCATTCTTTTTCCTCAAAAATTTCTTCGTTAAAACTGAACAGCGTAATCCGCGCCTTTTCTTTTTCAGTCTTGTTACCGGCATAAATAAGTGTCCCCGGCGGTAGCCCCGCTTTCTTCCTGGCTTTGCCCTTCATTTGTCAATCCCCCATATATAATTACAACCTGCTCTTACGGTTCCATGAGTTCAAAACCGGATTTTTCATCCATTACTCTGTGCCCCGTTGTCTTTATTTCAAGCAATATGACTTCTCCGACCTGCCAGATATGAATGCCCGGACGGATACATCCGGTCAGACTCTTATTTCTTCTTCCCAGTGAAGCATGCATATGCAGTTTCGGCTTTCCTGTGGTATCAGGGAAAATAGTCCCAACGCCCAATATTTCATGAACCCCTTCAAGACCAATGAAAATCGGGTTCACCGGCATATCCTCACCCGATACCGGGCCGGCTACTATTTTCCCACCCGAACGCGCACCTCCCAGGAGTATACACATGCCGCCTGCAATTTTATTCTCCCGGGCAAATTTTTCCAGCGTGGAAGGAAGCGCATCCCCATCCTCCAGTCTTATTACGAAAATGCGTCCTGTTTCTCCCTGTGAATATTTCACTTTACCTCCTTTTTACTACTGCTGCATTTTTTTAGCCTGACGTCAATCAACCTGTTGAGTCTCCATAAAATCATTCTCTGTTTGGTGCCGTCACTCCATGTAATTTCCATATCCATTGGTCCTTTTCTTTTTCCAAGGCCGAAATGGAGCATCAGGTCGTTCTGATTGCCTTCACCTGTTCCGCCTTCAACCTGCCGCGCAAAAACATCCCTCCCGCTTCTTATGTGAACCTGAGTTCCTATTGCAGACCGGTTAACCTTGCCGCTCCCGCAAAGACGTATCTTTACCCAGTTGTTTCTAAATCCATGGTTTCTGAAAAGCCTCCCTCCCGTAACCATGTCAAGATTTCCGTCATTGTCATAATCCGCCCATGCAGCCTGATATGTCAGAGCAGATTTAATATTCAAAGCTGAAGTCACATCCGTAAATTTCCAGTTCCCGTTGTTACGGTATAAAACACTATGGTCGCCCTGATAAACCGTCGTGAAGAACAGGTCAAGAAAACCGTCGTTGTCAAAATCCCCGAGAGCAGGAGATGCGTAAGATTCCTGCCATTGAAGTCCTGCCGTTACGCTCAGGTCTTCAAAATGAAATTCTTTTTCGGGTCCTCCGTTTCTCAGAAATTTCGGCCTGTCCTGATAGGCAGGGGGATGACTGAAATTCCCCACGAAAAGGTCAAAATACCCGTCATTGTCAAAATCTCCCCAGGCAGACCCGATTGTATGCCCCCATGCTCCAAGATCCCCGTCACCCGCAACACCGTATGATGCACCAACATCCTGGAAATTTCCTTTCCCATCGTTAAGCCATAAGAGATTGGGTTGAAGGCGGTAGTTTGATACATAGATATCAATGTCACCGTCCTGGTCAAAATCGCAGGCAGTTACGCCCCTCGCCCGGTACCTGGTCTCGCTCCATGCCAGTTTGAATTCTCTGCCTTCCTGATTCATAAAAATGAAATCCGGATAAGTAATACCTGCTTCCCAGTTTTCATAACCCGCGATATAGAGGTCAAGAAAACCGTCTCCGTTGAAATCCCCCCATGCAGCTCCGAAGCTTACCGTATTTGACCCCGGAGGCAATATAGAACTGACATCCTTAAATTCCTTGCCGTTCATGTTACGGAAAAGTTTGTTGCTCCCGTAGCAGTAAATGTCCGGGTACCCGTCATTGTCGTAGTCGCCCCATATCCCTGAGCCAAGTGAAAAAAACTTGATAAACTTTTCACCGCCAATATTTCTCCATAAGGTGCCATTGGTCAGAAGGTCTACCCAACCATCATTGTCGAAATCACACCATGCTGCCTTGCTATAGTATTCGCCAGACAGACTACCAAGACCGATTTTTTCGCTGACATCTTCGAACCTACTCGTATTTGCAGGATTACCGGTGGATACAGTCACTGGTAACCAGAATAGCATGCCAAAGAAAAGGCTTTTCATTCTTATTCACTTAAAATGACATCAATGTTTTTAATTTCTTCGACGGTAAAAGACGGGTTGTTCAAGGAACCAACTGCATCTTCAATCTGTGATGTCTTACTGGCGCCTATCAGGGCAGATGTCACGACCGGATTACGCAGGACCCATGCGAGTGACATCTGTGCGAGTTTCTGCCCACGTCCTCTGGCTATCTCATTGAGACGTTTCACCCTGTCAAGTTTCGCATCGGTTATCTGCGCCGGTTTTAGAAAACTGTGAGGCCTTGAGGCACGCGAACCTTCGGGTATTCCGGACAGGTATCTGTCTGTAAGTAATCCCTGGGCAAGCGGGGAAAATGCAATGCATCCGATTTTTTCCTGTGCCAGTACATCCAGCAGACCGTCTTCAATCCATCGGTTGAACATGTTGTAGCACGGCTGATGGATAAGACACGGTGTGCCAAGTTTTCTCAGAATACCGGCAGCCTTTTTCGTTTCCTCATGGGAGTAATTGGAAATCCCTGCGTAGAGCGCGCGGCCGCTGCGCACGATGTGGTCAAGAGCACCCATGGTTTCCTCCATCGGCGTATCAGGGTCGGGGCGGTGATGGTAAAAAATATCCACATAATCAACCCCCAGTTTTTGCAGGGTGTTATCAATGCTTGCAACAAGGTTTTTCCTTGAACCCCATTCTCCGTACGGACCGGGCCACATCAGATAACCCGCCTTGGAAGATATGATAAGTTCATCCCGGTATGATTTCAAATCCCTGTTGAGAATCCGCCCGAAATTGGCTTCCGCTGAACCAGGAGGAGGACCGTAGTTGTTTGCGATATCAAAGTGCGTGATCCCCATATCAAACGCCTTCAGCACAATCGCACGGCTGTTTTCAAAAATGTCAACATCACCGAAGTTGTGCCATAATCCAAGTGAAATTGCAGGTAATCTAAGACCGCTATTTCCGCAACGATTATAGCGCATTCCGGTATAGCGGGACTCAGAAGCAACATAGTTCATTTTCCTTTCTCCTTTTTGTATGGCGAAAAGGTCGTACGGTTGTGTATTTTAACACAATTATGAATACAGGGAAAAGGCTCTTTATATAGAAATATTAGTGAGGCAACGGGGGAAAAATCTTCTCCAATGCAAGATGAACATGAAAAAATAATGGTAAATATCAACCTTCATATATATAGTACGAAGCGTGGCTATTTGTTATCCACTCCATCATTCGGCTGGATATCCCGAAATACTGCTAGCGGATACACTGTAATGTTCGGATACCGGTCGAATTTCCCGAATTTCTCCATACCCTCGAAACCAGGAAATAACCCGCGCATTGCAGCCTCAAAACTGACAATGATTTCCATGTAAATTTGCAGAATGTGGAATTAGAATAGATTTTCCCTCACACCACCCTCGCTATCCTGAATATATCTTTTTCTAACCTGCCTAAGAATTATGCCTCCAATAAGAATCAGTGTATGATTTATTTTTTCAAATTTTACTTTGCTATATTTTCTCTGTCAAATATATCAGGCCTGAAATATTAGAGGTTTTGGATACTTATTGAAGATTCTTAAAATGCAGGTAACGTTACGTCGCGGAAAGGAATGATGGCAATACCTTCGATCTCGACCAGCCAGTCTGGCCGGCAGACACGGGCGCATACAGTCAATACCGGAATATTTTCGAATCTCCGTTTCATATTCGTTGATACAAGGAAATGGTCAGCCGGGTCACGTACGTAGGCAATCATAACCACCATATCGTGCAATGACGCACCTGCATTTTCAAGCAGAGCCCCCATGTTTTCGATGGTACGGTCAAGCTGGCGGGACAGATCCCCCTGATACAGCACGTTGCCTTTGCTGTCAATGCTTGCGGTACCTGAAATAATCAAATGTTTACGGTCGCCGTATGCAACAGAGGTACCCCTTTCAAAAGTGACGCCGTATACATACGTTGAGCTGAGATGCTCGGGCGCCTCAAGGAATCTGACCTGCCCAGGTTTCAATCCTGATATTGAATAGGCATCCATGGTAACTTTTGCAAGAATATTTGCATGCGAACCCTGCACCGCCGTGCTGGAGATGAAATGCGTATTTTCAGTCAGGCCGTGCGCAGCAAAGAACTCCTTCCTGGCAGCAGTAAATTCCCTGTAATTAGTATCTATGTTCTGTACAAAGAACCAGGTTCTTATTACATTTTGCTCCAGTGACATTCCCTGTCCATGCAGGAAATCGTTGTACCCTGCGAAAATATCCATTGTCTGCTGATAGGAGGTGTCCTCTGCCGGACGATTCATGCCACAGGTCCAGTAATGCTTCATCCCCCCGCGGTCAAGAAACAGACAATTACTTTCCCTTATTTTTTTCAGGGGATTTCCGATATCATGAACATGGTATGCCCATAAGGAAACCATGGCTGAAGAGCCCGGCGGCTGGCAGACCCAGGATATCGCGCATCTCTCATTCGTCCGGGAAAGACCTGAAAACGGCAATTTGTCCAGCAGGGCAGACTGGTTCGCAAGGTCACTGCAGAAGAATCTTCGCAGAACCGCGGTCTCAGGGTCAAGGCCGAGGGAATCAAGAGTATCCAGGTATGCCGCGTATAGCCAGTTTATCTGAACACCGAAATCCGCGAGTTTCAGAGGGGAAAGAACCATGTGATATTCATCCGTACCGTTGGTCCCGTTGAAACGTGAAACTCTCACGGAAACCGGAATGTTTTGCCTCTCCGAAGAGAGCAATTTCATGGTCAATTTTCCCTCCGTACGATTTCAAATGGTATAGCAGGCAAAAATCCCCGCGAAACCCTCTCTTTTGCCCTGACCCCTTTTTCGTCAGCAGGTCCAACCGGAGAATCAGTAAAAATCTCCACGATAAGGTTATCCTCAAACCCGGTCTCAATCTCCCCACCTTCGGCTTTGATGGTAATGGTCAGCAGACCTTCTTTCATATCAGTATCTCCGAGAGATATCCCTGCCGGCGGTTCTTTTATCTCCGGTATGAAAGTCTCGGTTCGCATACGGGAAGGCACCCTGACCTGAATTCTCGCAGAACCGCCGGACTGGATTTTCAGGGTATTGCTATCTGACAGTGTCATGACCGGCGTACGCAAAGTCGCTCTCATTACCGCGGCTACAAGCTTCTCCGTTGGAACCAGGTGACGGGGTTCAAAAGCCTGCATCATTTCTTCAGCCGGTATGGCAGGTCTTGTCACCGTTTTGCCGTCAATGACTGCGCGTCCTTCAATCACAAGCGGAACAGGGAAATCGGACGGATATAGCGGCGCGGTGATAGTTGCACGGATAAGATTCTTTCCCGCGGGTATATGTCCGCCGTTCAACAGGAAGCCTTCCGGTGCATCCTTAAGTGAGAGCTCTATCTCTCCGTCAAACCCGTCCCTTCGCAAAACGAAAACATCAATTGGAACGGTGCACGCGACAGGCAGATTTATGGCCGAAGGGGTAACCCGGAGGTCAAAATCAGGGCGGCGCAGACTTATACGGAGGCGGTAGGCATATTCATCACCCCCGTGCCCCTGCACATCCGACAGATGAAAGAAGTACGCTCCGTCATCGGGCACCTTGAACGAAACATAGGAATCCGCATGGTGAGTATTCAATCCCGAGCCCCTGTCTTCGTTATCGTCGTTCCAGGCAAGTACGTGTCCTGACCCGTCTGTCAGACGGAGCAGGGAATCAATCGGGGAACCCAGCCTGCGGCCATAAACCTCACCAACGATTTCGCAGCCGGCACTGCATTGAAACCTGAAAACGTCTATATCTCCGGGTTTTTCAATTCGTCCGTTTACGGTCTGAGGTAAACCTATCCTCTCGGCTTCATTTATGGAATCATTGGGCTGTGATTCAAAATACTCCGGCAGGTTATCCACGCCATATAAAACGGTGTTTGACTGTCCGTTCTTGTCAGACAATACATCCTTCCGTATGAATTCGCCGTCCGGGGATGTATCCAGCAGCATGCGTTTCCCGGGAATGTTCAGCCCCGAAACGGATACAGACGTTTCAATCCCTGCCTTACCTCCCATCGGAAAAATATGCGTTATGAAAGGCTTTTCACCTATGTAAAGACGGTAAACAAAGTCCTCCCTTCCACGGTAAATGGCATCCCTGATTTCAATAATGTATTCCCCGTCTTCGGGTACATTGTAGAAGATGACCGGATCCGGGCTGAAACGGTAATCATCCGCGTAAACCAGTTCCTTGCCGTTTGAATCGTACAGAGTCATAACAGCCTGGAACCATCCGGGCACAGCATCCGGCATGTACGGTATGAGCTGCCTGGCCTGCACTTCAATCACGAGAGACTCTCCCCGCCTGGCACGGAATCTAAAGCGGTCAGCGTCACCGGGCATGATCTGTCCGTTGAACAGTACCGGCACATCGTACAACAATGGTTCCAGCATTGGCGGGTCATTCGGTTCCTCTTCGGCTATCTCCTGTACTGTTCCCACCTGGAAACAGACCGGATTTGTAAGTCCCCGGGGAGTCAACAGCCGCAGTTCCCGATTGCCCGGCTGAGCATCAGGTTCTATCTGAATATCAACAAGTACCATTTCCTGAATAGAAGGCTTGGTTTGCAGTCTGCGGAAAGGCATAAGGAAGATATCCACCACTTTTTTCAGGTCCCTGGGACCCAGGTTTTCAAGGTCACGCAGCAGGGGATGATCCGGCAGGACAACAGGTTTTTCTGGTTGAGAAATAGCCTCGGCATTCACCTTTGATGAATCCTGGGGCTTGCTCTCTCCCTTTTCTTCAGTTGCAGATGGATTGGCACCCCTTCCGGGTACTATTCCCCGGCGTTTTTCCCTTATCTCCTCGAGTCTCCTCTGAAGCTCTTTGCGCTGCTGTCCATTCAAAGGCGGAACATAGGTTATGCTGACTGTGTTCACACCCTGCCCCGAAACGTATGCAGCTGAAACACCCCTCAGGTTCTGTCCTCCAACGGTCATATGAACAACAGACCCTTTCTGTCCTCCCGCAGGATAAACATATCCGATTGACGGTTCCCTGTTCATCATCTGTCCCATGGCAACACCGGCACACAGGAAACAGGTCAGCAACACCAGAAGTTTCATGATACTTCTCCCATGTTTACATTATCTCCGTGAGCAGCCCCTTGCCCTGGCCGTTTTCAATGGGAGGCAAAATCCTGAGACTCCTTCCCTGTGCATCAGGAAACATTCCTTCGGGGTCAATGCCCATTAACTTGTAGATACTTCCTATAAGGTCCTGCGGATAGACCGGACGCTCCTTCACGTTTTCCCCTTTTGCATCAGATGCCCCGACAACGCAGCCGCCCTTGAACCCTCCGCCAGCCAGAAGGACCGAAAAACATTTACCGTAATGCCCTCTGCCGCCGTTCCATGGCTCCTCCCATGAAATTTTCGGCGTGCGTCCGAACTCGCCGCCGAGCCATATGATTGTACTGTCAAGTAAACCGCGTTCGGAAAGATCCTGCAGCAATGCGGATACAGCAACATCCATCTCGGGCAGTTTCCTGCGCATGGTCACAAAATTCTGGTTGTGAGTATCCCATCCTTTGTAATTTATCGTCACGTAGAGCACGCCGTTTTCCACCAGTCGGCGCGCCATCAGGCAGGATTGTCCGAAGGTATTCCGCCCGTACCTGTCCCGAACCTCGTCTTTTTCCGTAGATAAATCAAATATTTTCGCTGCATCTCCGAGTATTATGTCATAGGCCTGTTCGCGGCTGCGGTCAAACCACTCAAAATTCCTGTCTTTCGGCATCGCCCCTCCGAGCAGGTCCATCTTTCCGAGAAATGCACGGCGGTCATGTTGCCTTTTTTCCGAGACACCTTCCATGGATATCCCTTCCACTATGAATTGTTTCTTATTCGGGTCCCCGCCTGTAACAAAAGGCTTATATTTTGGCCCAAGAAAACCAACCTCTGAAAACCGTCCCTGGGATGTGGTCAATATCACGTACGGAGGCAATATGCCTTTGTAACCGTGTTCATAACCCTTAAACAGAGATACCACGGCACCAACACTTGGATAGACAGTCCTTTCCCCGGACGGATGACCTGTCTGCATGACGTAAGCCGCCGTTTCATGCGCATTGATGCCGTGCGTCATGCTCCGTATAATGGAATACTTATCCGCCTGTTTGGCCAGGTTTGTCAGGAGTTCATTTATTTCCATGCCCTGAACGTTTGTCTGAATGGGCTTATCAAAAGGTCCGCAGTAGTCGTATCCGGCCGCCGGTTTGGGGTCGAAGGTATCAAGATGCGACGGACCTCCCCAGAGCCATATCTGAATGACTGCCTTTGCCCGAGAAGGTTTTTCCGTGGGCTGCATGTTTTCCTCTCCTGAGCCGGAGATGCACGCAAGACAGGCCGCACATAAAAGCATCCGTATTATCCATGGACCGGACTTCCTTCGTAATCTGCCACTCATTGTCTCATGCCAGCGGGTATTGCATTTTCTCTCCATCTCCCTGATTCTCCTAATGACGGTACAGGAACTCCTTGCTGTTTATCAACGCCCATGCAAGGTCCTCCACCCCCTGTTTCTGCAGCAGCCCTTCGGTCTGAAAATATTTTTCTGCGCTTTCAATTTCTTCCTGCACAGGATAGCGCGACAGCAGGAATAGAAAAATCCTTTGAATCAACTCTCTTTCGTCTCCCATTGCGACTGCCATTATCCTCCGCAACGCCGGACTTGACTGTATCCTGAGCTGTATGTCATTGGAATTGAGCAGGTACATCTCTTGTGCATCGGTTATCTTGTTATTGCGTTCCGATTCCATCCCGGTATCGCGCGCAGGCCTGCCGAACATCTCCAGGAAAGTACTTGTGATACTTCCGTCTGCCAGCATTACAGTCTTTTGATACCTTGGTATAAAGGTGTATGGTTCCGGAACCTGACTGACATACTCTTCCCCGGTCCCGCCTACCTTGCACAGGGCATCCATCAGTACTTCGGCATCCAGCCGGCGCACCGGATAATACGCGAAAAGAGCTTCTGCATCAGGACTGTCGCTTCCCGGGATAGAAGATTGCTGATAGGTACGGGAATTCAGTATCAGCCGGTAGATGTGTTTCATGTCGTAACGGGAGTTGACCAGTTCTTTTTCAAGATATGCCAGCAATTCACCGTTGGCCGGAGGATTATCATTTCTTATGTCATCTGGCTCATGAATAATTCCACTGCCCAACAGCCAGGACCATATGCGATTGACGATATTCCTTGCAAACCACGGGTTGTCATCTCTTATCAGCCAGTCGGCAAATACAAGACGGGGGTCGGTATCCGATGGAATTTTCACCCTCTTCCCGTCGGGCAAGACGGCATCCAGGGCATTCTCCGGCGATGGGTTCAGATATACAATCTCCTCTTTCCATTCCGCCGTCTTCTTGTATGCCACGCGGGAGAAGAAAACAGACATCTGCCCACTCATGCTTTCCGGCCACGTGTCAAGGCGGGTTCCCATGAAAGTGAGCGCCACAGCACTGGCAACAGATAAAGGGTCCCGACCCTGTATTGCCCTGTAAAAATTCACCGGGGGAACGCGGAAATTGCTTCCGCTTGAGGTCAGCAATTCGCGTGCGAATCTGTCGTAGGGCATGTTTTTCCTGATGGAATCCCGTATCCAGCGATGGTACGCCTGAACCGCATTGGGCCAGAGATTTATCGGGAATTCCGCCTTGACCCGCAGCAGGTCGCACCACTTCAGCGACCAGTAATCCGCAAATTCGTCTCTTTCAAGGAGGGTGTCTATGAGAACAGTTCGCCTGTCAGGACTGGTGTCATTCAGAAATGCAATCACATCCGACGGTTCCGGTATTGTGCCAATGATGTCAAGGTATACCCGTCTGACAAAAACCTCGTCCGAACAGGGGGGAGCAGGTTCAATATTCTTCGCATGCAGCGAGTTTAACACGTACCTGTCAATATCATTCCCGGGTATGGACCATGTCCCGCTTTCAAAAGGAAGAATTATTTCTCTTTTCTCCGTCCGCACAGACCCGGGTTCTCCAGCATTGCATGTCATTGCGGCGAGGAAGACAACGAAAAATACCAGCTTTGATATGCTTGAGCCAGCCTTTCTCATACGAAGACCCTCTGCCCGAATATACATATTCTGTTTCCTTCTTCATTACATTTGACTGGACAGATAATCATTTGGTTTAGTATAGAGATTAGTGAAAGGTGAAGGAGAACTTCTTCCCGTCGGAAAAGGCCTTGATAACCTGCTTGGGGAGGGCAAACCGCATGGTCTTGAGCGGGTCAACAACCTGGCAGACCTGCAAATCGCCCGTTAAGCTCATAATCCTTGCCGCCTCGTTCGGCTTCAATTTCAAGCATCTGTTCAGAAAAGCGAACGTTTTCTCGAGAACCCCGTGTTCCGCTTCATCAAGCGTTTTCGCAGAACTTATGAAATATATGTGGGTGCTGGTTTCAACACAGGGTGTCGGGATAAAAAAACGGGCAATCCTCGCCTTCAGCGTTATTTCACCGGAAACCTCGGCGCCGCAGATGCAGACCTCGCCGTCTCCCATCAGGGCATGTATATCACCCGCGCAAAGAAGTGCACCCTTCACTCCTACCGGAAGATAAACGGAGGTGCCCCTGGTAATCACCCCGCAATCCATATTCCCGCCATGCTCGCCAGGTGTTCCGTTCAGGACAGCCCTGCCTTCAGGAGCAGTTCCGATCACACCTATCATGGGCTTAATTCTCAGGGAAAGTTTATCATTCACAATAAGGGCGTTTCTTCTTATGGGGTATATTTTGGTTTCATTGCAGGTAATATGCCTGCCCAGCGTACCGAAGTTTCTTTCAACGAACATGGCGGCGAAACCCCTTACTTTTATGTCCATCACATCCACACAGAGTATATCTCCCCTGGATGCGCCTTCTATAAAAACGGGGCCGGTGGCAGGATTTACCCGGCTCCACATATCTTTTGTGAAAGAGTCGCCTTTCCTCAGAAGTCTGTCGCCATATGCGTCCATGGTTTCAAAACAGAACGGCTCTTGAGGATTGACGCGAATCACAGGTTTGTTTTTGCGCGACATACTGTAGCAGACGCTGGCTCTGTTCACTCTTTCCATATGACCATGGTAATCCCTGCCTGCTAAAATATCAAGGATTGACGGAACTTGCATGCGGGATATGGATTGAAGAAGTTGAGAAATGCGGGTAATATTTGGTATTTGAAGCCAGACAAAGTGTTGCCAGGTCACCCAACTCGTACGTTGATTTGACATTTCTGATGAAGTTGAGTTAGAATATTGAAAGTCGCGTTTGGGCATATAACTGACTTGACAGTGAAATTTACCTGATTTTCTGATGCAGAATGGCAGATAAAGGAGGTAGCATGGCAAAGTTCACAGGGCATTGCATGAAATGCCGGGAAAAGAAGGAATTTGAAGGGACTGAGGTTATTAAGGACACGAAAAAGGGACAGGTAAAATTCGTGACCGGAACCTGCCCGGACTGCAAGGGAGCCATCTGGAAAATAATCGGAAGAATTGTCAATAAATAGCATATTCTGCTAGAGATTGGGACATTTGGCCGGTAAATGGTAACGGGAACTGAATTGTTGCAATCTTCGTGAAAGAATAGGGTCTTATTAAATGGTTTCTTCAACGAAAGGCAAGATATTCCCGATGTATCTGCAAAAACCTTTTCAACCCGATTATCAGGGATTGAAATCCGACATTCTCCGTGAGAATACTCCTGGCCGGGTCTATAATATAGAACTCTTCCTTGATGTGGAAGTTCAAAAAGCGGCAGCCGAATATTTCAATCTGCCCTCCAGAGAAGTGGACAGCCCGGATATCAATGCCAGGATGAAGGCAAGGTGCGACCTTCACAGATTCCTCGGCTACGACATAATCAGGGCATATCCATTTAACTACGATTGGCCCACAAAGGAGAACCGGACTCCGGATACGACCGCTGATACCAAGAACAGAGGGGTGCGCTCCTGGCAGGATGAGGGTATCGGTATGATTTCCTCATGGGAAGATTTTGAAAAATATCCATGGCCCGACACATCAAGAATAGACCTTTCCGAATTTGACTGGTGCGAGAAAAACCTGCCCGATGGCATGGCTTTCTATGCCCTTACAGCCCACGTCCTGGAATACGTTACATGGCTGATGGGATATGAAGGGCTGAGCCTGGCTCTATTTGATAAGCCTGACCTGGTCAACGCAATGTTTGAAAGGGTGGGGAAAAAACAGGTTGAATATACAAGGATTATCTCTCAATACAGCAGGCTGGGTATTGTATGGGGAAGCGACGATATGGGATTTAAGACAGGGTGTATGATAAGCCCTGAAGTCCTCATGGAAAAAGCCCTTCCGTGGCACAAGGAATGTGCCAGAATAGCCCATTTGAATGATAAATTATACCTGCTTCATTCATGCGGGAAACTGGACGATATCATGGAACACCTCATAAACGAGGTAAAGATTGACGGCAAACACTCATGGGAAGATGCGATTGTCCCGGTAACAGAGGCAAAAAAATGGTGGGGAAAACGAATTGCTGTCCTTGGCGGTATAGACATGAATTTTCTTGTCAAGTCAGATAAAAATCAGATAAAAGAGCGTGTGCGCAAAACCCTTGATGCCTGTATGCCAGGCGGCGGCTACTGCCTTGGAACAGGCAATACGGTTGCCAATTATATTCCGCTGGAGAACTACCTGGCAATGCTGGACGAGGGCCGAAACTATATTTAGCGAGGCACTATGGCGCAGATTAGATTGAATCTTCTATTATCTAAACTGGCAAGAGGTGAACAGGTAACAATCGTGGCCCTCGGTGATTCCAATACAGAATTGACTTTTCACACACGCGGGTACCTGAACTGGACAGGTCTCTTGCATGAAGCACTCTATGAAAAATACGGGCCAAATAAGGTAATAATGATAAACGCAGGTTGTTCGGGTGAAGGTGCGGCAGGAGGTTTTCTCAGGCTGGAGAGAGACGTTCTGCGGTTTTCTCCCGACCTTGTCATAATATGTTACTGGGACGGGGATATGAAATCCATGCGGGCCATAATCCGGAAGGCACGTGCCGCAGGAGTATCCGAAATCTTACTGCGCACTCCAAATCCAATTATAGCGGTTAACCAGCCCCCGGTATCCCCTCCCGTGACAGCCGGAAAAGAGTGGCCCCGGTTTTCAAAGAGAATTGTTGCTACAAAAATCTTACGGTTGGGAAGAGAGTTTGACATTCCGGCTGTTGACCATTATACATCATGGATGAAAGCGGATGCATCTCATAAAGGTCCGACGACCTCAAATCCTAATAAACTCTGGATGAGGATGTCCGACTCTTTTCATCCCGGACCCGCCGGACATCTGGCCTTTTATCGGGATCTGGCTCCCTTCTTTGGATTGCCCGAAAAATTATCATGGGAGTTTTGATGACGGATGAACCCCGGGGTTTTTCTTCATATAAAGATGTTGAGCAAGAATCCCATTATCGCTGATATGCTGGGCATTGCAATTGAACCGACGTATTTTGACCTAAACAATTGCGAGTTACACCCTTCTGAAGTGGTTCTGACAGTCAAAAACACAGGAGCTAATACAATCAGACTTGGTATGTTTTCGCACCAGGGACAGGCTTACTATTCCTCTAAGGTAGCCCCTGAGGCTCCTTTTCTGAACGGAAGGAATTTACTTGATGAGTTTGAGATTGAATGCAGGAAACAAAATATAAGACTGGTTGTATATATCAATTCAAAATGGGTTACCGACCTCTACGGGCAACATCCGGACTGGATAGTCAAACTGAATGGCAAGCCATATACCTTTCTTGACCTGGATAAACATATGTCAATTATGCTGTATCCTATGTGTCCCAGCAGCCCTTTCATGGACTATTTCCGAAAAATAGTTGAAGAAATCGCAGCCACAGGCAAGGCGGATGCCATATATATAGATAACTTCGGAATAGAGCCTTTCTGCGAATGCATCTGGTGCAGGAAACGTTTCGGCGAAAGGATTCCACCAAGGGAAGACTGGAATTCCCTCCGGACCCAGAAATACTCAAACTGGTTCGTCAGAGAATCCCGGAAAATCGCAAGAAGCGTAGTGGCTTCCGCAAGAAGCACGAACCCCAAAATACCTGTCATTTTCAACAGGGGAATCTTCTGGACCGAAACAGTCAGGTATTCTCCCGAGGATAACCACGAATATGCGCATAAGATTGCTGACGGGATACACACGGAATCCGCGGTCAGATTCTATAACCAGCCGTTTGAACACATAAATGAGCAGTGCGCATTTGGCAGAAGCATCGGACTCCCCGTCTGGACATGGGTGGAATATGCCATGTATCCGTTCAGTTACATACCCCCTTCCCCGGAAGAAGCAAAGATAAAAGCGGCAAAGGTTATGGCAAACGGTGGCCGTCCGATGGTTTGGAACATGCCGTGGGCGCCTCCTGTCAGCCAGAAAGGCATGCCTGGTATCAGAGCAGTTTTCAAACTGGTTTCCAGACATAAGGATATTTTCAGCAACGTTGATTACGATAAATTTACAGGAATTGTCTTTTCATCAAAGAGTTTGAGAGCATATTGCCTTGGAAATGCAGAGAAGATTGAAGAATTCAAAAAGGAATTTGCCGGTGCCTACGAATTGATGATAAGAAATCATATACCGTATGACTTTCTGCTGGACAGAGACATGGTTTTTCATAACCTGAAAAACTACAGGGTCATCATCCTTCCCAACGTTATCCACCTCACCCCGGCACAGTGCAGGGAAATAAGAAGATATCTCAGAAACGGAGGGGCAGTATTTGCAACATATGAAACATCACTTTACGGTCGGGAAGGAAAAAGGATGAAAAATTTTGCCCTGAGGGATGTCTTCGGAGCAAAATACGTGGCTGACATCGGGGAACAGTCCCCGGGATATTCAGTTGCCTACAGCAAATTTGTGGTAAACCATACTGTGAACAAGAATGGGCTGAAAGAGAACCTTTTCCCTGCAGGCGGTAAATATATTTCAATCGTTACAAAGAATGCAATTGCCGTGCTTTTGAAAAGATGCCGGTATTACTGTGATTACCCGCAGGAAGAAACCGCTCATCCTTCAATTGTTGCAAGGAGATACGGTAAAGGGAAGGTAATTTATATACCCGGAGAATTTTTCAGGTTATACCACTGCAAAGGTTTTCTGGAATACAGCCAGTTTTTCAGGCAATCTATTGAGTGGTTTACAAATAATCTCATGCCGGTAGTTACGGATTTGCCCGACACGGTGGAATCAACAGTTACAAGAAATAAGACCGGCCATGGAATAATCCACCTTGTAAACTGCTCTTTTGACAGGACAAGACCGGTTTCAGAAATCATCCCTGTAAGAGGAAAATATTTCAGTATCAAAACGGACAGGGCTTATCGGAAAATCGTTGATATCTCAACGGACAGAAGGTTGAATTTCAGGAAAGAAAACGGTTACCTGAGGATAAGTCTGCCGGCCCTAACCGGATATAACATTATTGTCATGCAAGAATAAACCTCCGCATATTTACGGTTCATCTTGGATCTGACGTATTGACGCTCTTGAAAGCGATAACACTTCCCCGGATTTCTTCGTCCGGAGTCTGATAGAAGACATATAACTTCCCATCCGCTATTTCAAAAGTGAAATGGTTGCCTATCATCCGGCCCGAATTGACCTGAATGGAACCGATTTCCCTGAACCCGTTTTTCGGGTTGAATACCTTTATCATCCCGGCATGGTCAGATAGCCCTGCTTCCGGGCTATGAAATTCCCTTTTGTCATATCCCACGAACAGCATCCCACCGGAATATTTCGCACATGCAACATAATCTTCGTATTTTCCTGTTTTCGAAAGAACCACGGGTTTACCTGCGACCCGTGTCATTGATTCATCAAATCCGATTGCCTCAATATAGGAAAAGAAGCGTTGGTCTATCGGAGGCCCGTTGCTTACCCCGGAGACAAGGTATGGCTTCCCATCAATTTCAACCAGGGAATTGACTGAAAGGTGGAGCCCCGGGAAAGATTTGCCAACATCGAGATTGTAGGTTTTCATGCGCTGCAGGTCGGATGAGAACCTGTGAATTTCCAGAATCGCCGATTCCCATTTCCGGGTGATCGCATAATAATATCCTCTGTATGCAAAGGGCGCCGGGTCATCAACCAGATTATCTCCCGGCTTCGGCAGGCCGTCAGGAATAACAACGGGCATGGCAGCGGCAACTTCCGTCTTTGAGTCAACCAGAACAGGAAGTGACCGGGTGAATTCATATCGGGCGATGTTCAGGTGATTGGGAACATCTCTTTTGAATCCGGTGGTTTCAAAGGCACAGTAGAGGAATTTTATGCCGTCCGTGCAGATACGGATATCAGTCGGTTCATCCTCGCCCGAGTAAAGATCGGTTGTTCCCGTCAACATGAGGTCCTTATCCAGCGCAATAAGGCGAAAGGTTCTGACAGGAGATATCTGGAGATACGCCACGTAGAACTTCCCATCAAAATATAGTGCGTCCGGCCTGGCACCCTTCGTCCCCGCGGGTGAAATTACAGAGTCCGAGAGAGTTTGAAATTCAATCTGTGAAAATATAAGCGCGCTTACCGAAAAAAAACAGCAAAGGAATAGAATCAAAGAAGATCGCTTCAGCCAGGATACAGGTATTTTCATTTTTCCGCAGTACGCCGATAGAAGGATTGCCTGTCAGTTTTTAATACCAGCTCTTTTTCATATTCAATAATTTTGCGGCCGTGGTTCCTGTCCCATGGAACTCGTTTTATCTCACGGAATCCGCATGCTACATACATATGCCGGGCAGGGATGAAAAACGAATGGTCGCTGGTTGAAACCTTTGCGATTCTGACGCCAAGTATCTGAAACCTGCGGAGAATCTCCTGAATCTGCTGTTTGCCCAGACCCTTACCGCGGAATGCAGGCAGGATACAGTTGTGTCCTATAACTGCGCATGCCGGCATTTGCCTTGGGTCCCACGAGCCGAAACCTGCAATCTCTCCGTCAACCAACGTCAGGAAAAGGCAGGCACCGATAGTCTCAGGATACGCAAAAACCTGCCGGTCGTACTCGTCCCACTTCTCCTGTTCCTGTTCCCAGAGTGGTTCAACCCCTGTCAACCCGGCATAACTGGCGCGCAATAGCGCGGCAATCAGACCCGATTGATGACCATTCACAGAGGTGAATTTCACATTCATTGTTCTCGCGACCTGTCCGGCTCCCTTTCACCCGATCATAACAGAAGGATATGTTGTCCGATGAATCTCTGCTGTGAATTCAACATCCACAGGATTTCTGGTTAAACAACCAATCTTTACAGGCACTCCGCGTGACGGTCCATTCGCACGTATCTCAACAGCAGTCCAGGAAAGACCGCTTCAATTGAAACAGGAAATCTAACCATAGAGAGATAATTTACTACTGACACCCGTCCTTGTCAAAGGAGACAAAGGGCGGGCCCCACAGAAATTTCCGGGTAGGAGACAATACAGACAAATCCGTATGTCTGAATTTGACAGTGTGAAATAGCAATATAAAATAGAGAGCAAGCCGCCGAACCTTTAAACAAGGCGAATTTCAGTCGGGTGGCCGGCAATACAATACTCTGAAATTGAGCGAGGTGAAAATCCATGAAAGAAAAATTTGCTGCACCGCATATTCCATCGGTCTTTGTCGGGAAACCCAAGAATTATCCTGACCAACTGCCATGGAAAGAGGTAAAACGGAGGTTTTCACAACTTATGGGAAAATTTTATCCTCCATCTACGCCTCTGAAACTCAAGGTTACCGGAGAAACCCGCCTTCAAGGAAACATCATCAAACAACGTGTTGAATACTTCGTGGAACCCGGCGAAGAAGTCGCCGCGTTTCATTTGTTCCGGAAGGATATACCCCGGGATGCTCCCGGCATCCTTTCAATCCACGCACACGGAGGCGGTATCTGTTTTGTCCAGGGCAAGGAAATGCACTGCAGCCCGGAACCCGGAGACCCGAAACAGTACACCTACCGCATGGCACTGGAGGGATTCCGCGTCCTTGCTCCTGATGCTCTCTGTTTCGGGGAACGAAGAACGGCATGGGGATACAGTACCGAGTTTTTTGACGAAATTAACAGGCACATGGAACTGACCGCACGGGGAAAAAGTCTCTGCTGGAAATCTGTCTGGGACAACTCGCGTGCAATAGAGGTACTGGAATTGCTCGGCGCAAGAACAATCGGTTCGGTCGGCCTGTCAGGTGGAAGTACGCAGAATTATATCCTGGCCTCAATAAACAAGAGAATCAAGGCAGCGGTATGCTTTGCCAGTTTTGCGACATTAAGACATCAATTTTACCGATACCGGCTGGCTCACTGTCTTTACCATTTCATCCCCGGGATGATTGCGGAGGGTATTGACTGGGACCAGGTGGTTGCGCTTGCCGCACCGCGAAAATTCCTTTTCTGCACGGGAGCAAAAGACGAAGGGACTCCTGAGCCGATGATCCGTGCCTTCGTAAATGCGATTAACAGGCGGTGCAGGGAAGAAAAACTCCCTCAATCGGTCTGGGTATGCAGAGAACCTGAAGCCGGACATGAGATCACAGAAAAAATGATGAGACGCGCCGTGCTTTTCTTCCGCACGCACCTTCAGGCTAAGAATAATCCGCTTTGACGGTCTGGATCGCCAACGGTCAAGCAACAATTGAATATACCCGGCTCATATTATAAAATGGCTATGCCAATAGTCCGGCTTTCACCTGATTTCTGCTGAGGAGGAACTTCACATGTTTCGTAATATATTTTGTGTACTCTCCATTTGTTTATTCTGGACATCTTCACTCTGTCCCGCCGTTGATGTAAAAACATTGCCTGAAGAGGAAAAAAACTTTCTTAACTCGGTAGACCCGTGGGGTCTTGCTTTCAGCGACCAGATTACACGCTTTCAAACCTATTTTCCCCACGAGAGGCAGACTGATTTTGTTCTGGGTATACACCATAACCTGGAAAAGATTTTCAGGAACAAATACTGGTTCCGTGGAAATATTATTGCCTCCGGAAATGAAAACACTATCAGACCTGTCTGGACGGTAACCGGGGCAACAGCAAGTTTTCAAGTCGCAGTCCTGCCCAGGACAGGAGCGGGTAATGACCGGTATTCAATTCAAGTATCCGCGCCGGTAAAGAGTGAAGTATACCACGAGGAATACGTAAAACTTGGCAGTTGCAACTACCCGAGGTTTGCCAGCGAATTCTGGCCTGACCCGCTGGTCCCGGAAAATTCTGCCGAGATTTCAGGAACCGACCTGGCAGTCTTTCTCATAGAATTGAAAATTCCGGAAGATTTCAACAAGACAGAATTCGTCTGCGGTGTAACCGTGACAAACAGCAAGGGACAGAAAGTCTCCGTTGCCATGCCGCTGGAAGTCGCAAGATTGAAAATAGAACCGAATAGATATCCACTTGTTGCATGGTTTAATCAAGGGAAACTTTCTGACCTGCAGTTCAGAGATATGTGTCTGTTAGCCCTGGAACACCATCTGCAGCCACTCACAGGCGGTTATTTCCAGAAACTCTGGAATTCAGGGAACCCGGAAAACCTTGATGGGTTTTTCCAGTTCCTGCTTGATAACGGGCAGAAAGTTTTTGAGATACCAGAACCTGATGAGAATCTGTACCGGCATTTGAAAGAGAAAAACTGGTTGAGCCGTTGCATGATTTACAGCAATGCGGACGAGCCGTCAGAAGAAATTTTTGCAGAAAAATGTATTCCATATGCACAGCAAACCAGGGAAAAATATCCCGATCTAAGAATCTTCCTGGCTTCGGAATACCATCCGCAGATGGAAAAGGGATGCGATATATGGCTTACCGATCTTTCCAGTTTCTTATACGACCCCGCGAAATTCAAAATTCCAGCAAAGCCGGAACTCTGGCATTACTACTGCCATCTTCCCATACGGTACCAGATGCGGGCACCTTTAACTCTGGCACCCAACATGCTCATTGACAACGCCGCTCTGGAACACAGACTGGCGCTCTGGATGTCGTGGTATTATAAAGCAAAAGGTGTCCTGATATGGTCCGGTAACAGCGACTGGAATGTAATACCGGAAAATTTCTGGCAGACCGTGGAAATTGAAAACAAGGAGTCTTCCTACCCGTATGCGGGTGTCCATCACGGAAACGGGTTTCTGGTCTATCCTCCCAGAGAAAAAGATGGGAAAGCACTCCCTTCACTGCGCCTCAAAATCCTGCGGGACGGCATGGAAGATATCGCCATAATGGAAGCGTCAAAAAGGAAATATGGCTCCCGGGCGAGCACCGAATTGACCTCTCCCGTACCTTATGTTTTCAGCCATGCTCACTATTACGACAGACTCCCGGAAGCCCTGCTGGAAAAAAGAGAATCCATATTAAAGAGTTTGCGTGGCAGGTGAAAACGGGATATTTGAAGAACTGAAAATCAAAGACTTTATCACAGGAGAGTTTTTATCTGAAGTGGCGGTATGATATAATTTCCAAAAAAGAGGTAATATTTCCCTTTTGTGTTATGAAGAACTCAGCATGATGTAACTGATCTCTGATAATAACCGAATCGCGCTTTACGAAAGAGACATTACTCATGTTTAAACCAAGAGCAAATCCAGCTTTATCTGCGGTCCACCTGCGTAACGCAGTGTCAATCCTGTTCTTCTTTTTTCTTACTCCCTGTGTTAGCCGCGCAGGACAGAATGTAAGAATAGGCATATATCAGAACAGCCCGAAGGTAGCCATGTCTGAATCAGGACACCCGGAAGGGATTTTTGTTGATATAATACAGGTAATTGCGGAAGAAGAGGGCTGGTCGCTGAAATATGTACCGGGGACGTGGACAAAGTGCCTTGAACGCCTGAAGGCTGGCGAAATCGACCTTATGCCTGACGTGGCGTATAGCGAGCAGCGCGGTGAGATTTTTGCATTCCACAATGAGCCGGTTCTATCAGACTGGTTCCAGATATACGCAAGGCGCGGCAGCGGCATTCATTCCCTGCTTGACCTTACCGGCAAGCGTGTCGGGGTACTGGAAGATTCTGTGCAGGAAGAGGCTTTTGAAAAAATCTATGGCGGTTTTGACCCGCATATAATACTCATACCGTTACAGGACTACAGCGAGATGTTCGGTATTCTCAAGAAGGGCCCGTTGCCTCATTAATATTTCTATATAAAGAGCCCTTCATTGCCTCATTAATAATTCTATTTGAAAGCAGGTTCATTTTCGGGCTCTTTTTTTCTATG